>OIZO01000055.1_pt1 | contig 91016 bp, 78 predicted proteins | sample 1588551 | NCBI WGS metagenome assembly OIZO01 (sample SAMN03283271) | human gut metagenome | biome: human-associated habitat; material: feces | host: Homo sapiens | place: Peru | collected 2012
TTGAAAAAATGATAACCGCAGTCGTTGCATTTCTGGCAAAATTCGATACAAGAACCACATCTGTAGCCAGTGAAATGATTCCAAGAACTAAAAGAATGATATTAAATGGATTGATGAAGGCACGCCGCAGTAGTCGTAACATGGTATCATTTCTTCTTTGCGAGAAACTATTTACACCATACTTCTCTCTCATCAATTCAACCTGTGATTGTGACAGGCCTTCCCCTGATATCTCTAATTCCTGATATATTTGTGATACTTCTCGATAAGCATATTTCTTAATACAACAATCGATCAGTGTAGTTTTAGGCATATAGACTTGCCTCCTTTCTCAATACCGATATATTTATTTTAACATTATCTTAAAAAAACTCCATGCTTAGATTCTTGCTTTTTTCTTGCGATTACATTGATAATTTACTTCTACACCGCACCTCTTTAAAACCAATAAACTCAAGGCCTTTGTTCCGTCCCTTAAACACTGCCGTGACAATTAAAAGCAAAGCATAATACAACAACGTTCTGTTCGATACTAGAAATATATCATCAGCATACAGTTTGAGCGGAAAAAGTCTCATGGTCATGAGCGAAAATGAAAGCAAAATTTATTAGATGGTACAACATACTATGCCTTTAAAATTCCAGTTACATATTCATATTGGAACCTAATCATCTGTTATTTTTATTATAATACTTGAAAAAAAAGAAGCACTCATACAAGCGCTTCTTCTTACCATATTAGGACTTCGACCAAAAGTTAGTGGGCCACAAAGTGGGCCATTTTTCAGAAAATTACATGAATTTATATAGAGTTTTATCCAAGTCGAAAATCCGCTAAATGCTCTAGCTATCAGCATTTAAAGGCATTTAACAACTTATATGGACATTTATGAAACCTGTCTCGTAATAACGATTCCAAGTTTCATAATATGTCATACCTATTCAGAAATGCTTCTTCCGCAAGCACTTCCGCCTTTCTATATATTTTCTATGTGAAATAAAAACAGTTTAATACAGCATAATATTATAGCATATAATCGGGATTTGCGGAATATAAAAAAAAGAGTTTTCTTACCTAGTATAAATGCTCTTCATCAAAATAAAAATGGCGAAGTGCTTATCGTAACACTCCGCCGAAAGCCTAGCCGGTTTGAGCAAAAATGCTTGGTTAGGTCTGTTTTACTATTTTATGTAATTCTACTGCATTTATACACTTAAATGTTCTTTCCAATCCGCCTCATTAATCCTCTGAATATTTTATCCTGAAGCAGCATAATCCTGTTTTCATCTTTCAATGGATTCAATTTATATTCTGTTAAAAATTCCGGATGCTGTTCCAGAAAATATTGCTGCTGTTCCTCCGGTTGATTCATCAAAATTCCCTCATAAAAATCCAAATCATCGCCCTCAGCAAATTTCCAAAACCGTTCCAGTTCTTCTTCCGTTAATTTATGTGTATTCTTTTTATCTTCCATCTGTTTTCCTCCATATATACTACTTTATACTACTTTATCCTATTTTATCTTACTTTTAAATACTTCATCTTACAAAATGTTATATTTTACCTGAAGAGGAGGATATTCATGAAACCACTAAAGACAAAAGTAAGCATTACACTGGATGCAGATATTATTGCTAAAGTGAAAGATTTAGCAGAAAACGATGACCGTTCTTTCAGTCAGTACATAAACCTTGTTCTCAAAGAACATATTACTTCGCAGACACATAAATACAGTTCTAAGCTATAAAAGCATTTCCCCAAAAACCTATATTATTTAACTCAAAAAAAGCACCTTCAGAAAGTTTTCTTTCCGTTGGTGCTTAGTTATAAAAAATTTTACTTAAAACTTTTTCTTGTTGACAAATCAATCTTCTTTTCATATAATTATCTTCGGTAATTATCTAAGATAATTATTTTAGTAGCTATTGAAGGAGATTATACTATTATGACAAATGAAAAAATCAAGCGAATGTTTGATGCATGTTATCAGGCGAAGCGGATACGTGAAATGCTTCCGCCTCTGCCTGAGGGAATTATGCCATCCTACATTCAATACATGGATGTTATCCAATCATTATCAAAACAGGGAATTCAGGTAAAAGTCTCTGATATCAGCGATATTTTGAACATTCCGCGTCCGGGAGTTACCAGAACGGTAAAAGAAATGGAGCAGAAGGGACTGCTTCAGAAAATTTCATCACCAGTTGACGGACGTGTCACCTATATTTCCATTACTGAAGAAGGCCGAAAAATTTCTCAGAAATACGATGAGCATTATTTCAGCGAACTTTCTTCCTATTTAGAGGATATTTCTGAAGAAGATGCCGATTGTATGATTCGGACCATTGAAAAATTTTACCAGATTATGTGCGAAAGGCGGGAACACCATGACAGATAATAAAGCAGACTTTACGCAAGGCAGCATTTTGAAAAAGCTGATTGCCTTTATGATACCTATTCTTGGTGCACTCATTCTTCAGGCCGCATATGGCGCTGTAGATTTGCTTGTTGTTGGAAGATTCGGTTCTACCTCCGGACTTTCTGCTGTTTCAACTGGAAGTCAGGTGTTGAATCTTGTCACCTTCGTAGTCATTCAGTTTGCCATGGGAATCACGGTTCTGATTGCACGTTACTTAGGGGAGAAAAAGCCAGAACAGATTGGAAGTGTAATTGGTGGTGCGGCGGTTGTATTTACCCTCATTTCCGTTGCACTGTTCATCATTATGGTATGTTTTGCACGCCCGATTTCCGTACTCATGCAGGCTCCAACTGAAGCAGTGGACTTAACAGCCAGTTATGTTCGTATTTGCGGAAGCGGTATTTTCTTTATCGTAGCATACAATCTGTTATCTGCCATATTCAGAGGTTTAGGAGACAGTCAGTCACCTCTTCTCTTTGTTTTGGTAGCATGTATTGTAAATATTTTTGGAGACCTGATACTTGTAGCCGGACTTCATATGGATGCGGCAGGTGCTGCAGTTGCAACGGTTGCTGCTCAGGCTCTCAGTGTCATATTTGCCATTATTCTTCTGATAAAGAAAGACTTGCCATTTACCATTACCAAAACAGATTTCCGATTGAATCTGCAATGTAAGAAATTTCTTGAAATCGGATTGCCACTGGCACTTCAGGAATTTCTTACTCAGGTATCATTCCTTGCCCTTTGTGCTTTCGTCAACCGTCTTGGTCTGGAGGCTTCTTCCGGATATGGGGTTGCATGTAAAATTGTAAACTTTGCTATGTTAGTGCCAAGTGCCCTGATGCAGTCGATGGCTTCCTTCGTTTCCCAGAATATTGGTGCTGGAAAACCAGAACGTGCAAAACGCTCAATGTTTACCGGAATTGGAGTTGGACTGGTTGTCGGATGTATGGTATTTGTTCTCATTCTGATGAAGGGTGACGTTCTGTCCGGATTTTTCTCTACAGACGCAGTGGTAATTCAAAATGGCTATGACTATTTGAAGGGATTTGCACTGGAAACCATTGTTACCGCAGTGCTCTTTAGTATGGTTGGTTATTTTAATGGAAATAACAGAACTGTCTGGGTTATGGCGCAGGGCCTGATTCAGACTCTGCTCGTACGACTTCCTCTGGCATATTACATGAGCGTTCTGCCAGACACCAACCTTACCAAAATAGGTCTGGCTGCTCCAGTATCCACGATTGTAGGAATTATCTTAAATGTTGGATTCTATCTTTATCTGAACCATATGGAGCATAAAAAAGCTCAAATTTAGTTTTATAGGATACGGCTTTTATAAAAAACAGTCTGATGATTATCCCCAGTTGAAAGTGGGACAAAACGGTCAGACTGTTTTTTGCTAAGTATTTACATCTAGGCTAAAACATTTTATCTAATTCTTTCAAAAGCTTTGGAAACTGCTTCAGCAACAACAGACATTTCCTCTAAGAATTTCATTTTGACCGAATCATCCAATTGAAATAATTCGGTCTTATGCTCTTTGCAAAGGAATATCGTATACCCCTTAAAATGTTGGTTGTCCCCGAGAACGACATATCCCGTCTCTAATTCCTTTACAAAATACGGATTGTTTCCCTCTTTAATCATCTGAATTCTGTCACATATAAAGCACATATTTGAATGCTCCTATAATGAAATCCATTACCTCATCTTGCTTATTATCTTGCTTACTATCTTACTTATTTCAAAATTAAATTTTATTCTCTGCATATAAGCTGCATTTTGTATGCCCTGATTTTAGCCCCATATTTACTGGTCATAATTGTTCAGCCCCCTTTAGGAACAAAATACACTAAAATACTTTTCATTTACAGGACATAAAGCGAGCAATACACTTTATAAATATATATGAGACGTATTGTGTCTAATGATTCAGTCTATTTTCAGTTTCTACCATACAAATACATCTCTATATTGTCGTCGGATTATCCAATACATAATATAATGAAAGATGTTCTTCCCCGTTCGTCATAACCCGGGAACTTTCTTTTACAAACTGGAATCCGCATTTCTCAATCACTCTTTTTGATTGGTTATTTGTAACAGAATGGCTACAAATTAAATAATCATATTTTTCATTTTGAAAGCAGTATGCAATCACGGCTTTAACAGCTTCCGGCATAAGACCTCTTCCCCAATACGCCTTGCTTAAGACATAGCCGATTTCTCTCCCGGCAAGTTTATCATATTCTCCACCTAATGAAAGACTCATTTTCTCAATCCCCAATGAACCTATCACCTTATGATTTTCTTTCAGTTCCAGTGCAAATTCATTCTTGCCTTTTATAAACATTTCCAAAATAGTTTTTGATTCCTGAATGGACTGATGTGGATTCCAACCTGCCATCTGCCCCACACCATCTACTTTTGCATATTCATAAAAATCTTCTAAATCCGTTTCTTTCCACGCTCTGATGATTAATCTTTCTGTTTCAAGCACAACATCCGTTAAATCAACTTCTGCATTTATCATTTCATCCTTCTCCCACTATCCTACTTTCTTATGAAACCCAGTCAATATTGTTCAAAAACTCATCCACTGCCTGATTAAATTCGTCCGGGCATTTATTAGCAATAAAATGATTTCCTTTGATGATTTTCAGTTTCGAATTCGGAATGCTTTCTGCTATTTTTTTCGTATGAGATTCTTTTATCATATCCTTTGTTCCACATATAACAAGAGTTGGAACGGTAATCTGCGCCAACTCCTCCTGCTTCATATTCGGCTCATTCACCATCAATCCGAGCAGTTCCATATTTTTCTTAGCATCCGGTAATTTGGACGCAAATCGTTTTGTTATTTGATAACCTATCTCGATTGGAATCTGCGTTCCCCGTTTTACACCTTTGGGATTTAGGTTTCCGCCATTCAGGATTAATGCCTTTACCCTTTCAGGATATTTCATTACAAATTCCATTGCAATATTAGCACCATCTGAAAATCCCAGAATCACTGCCTCTGGAATTTTCATCATTTCCATAAAGTTATATAAATCATCCGCAAACTGCTCAATCGTAAAAGACGCCGTGCCTCTTGGTGTCTTTCCATGTCCCCTTGTATCTACTGCAATAACCCGGTACTGCTTACTGAAATACGCAATTTGATGTACGAAATAAGTCCCATCCTCTCCATTTCCATGCAGAAGAATAAGCGGCATCCCCTTTCCTTTCTCTTGATAATGCAATGTAATATCCATGATTCTTCTCCTGTAAATGTCATTTTCTTCCAACACTGTTAATCCATTTTCATATATAGCAGTGGCTATGGATTTCCTTTTCTGAACTTTGGTAGTTGATTAATTAACAATTTTATTTCTTCATCATCGGTTACTCCGCTATCTGCCAAAATAATAATATTGTAATAATCTTTATTTTTGAAACTTTTTAATCCACCAAGTTCATTACAAACATAACAATCCGCAATCTCATTGGCTTTCTTCTGGTTGTAGCTAATTCCAAATTGTAATATAGCTACTGCTCTTTGCTTATATTTATCCAAATGTTGTAAAGCATGTCTTAAACAATTATTGATAATCGGATTACTCATACAAAAATTCATTTCAAAACCATACCATCCGATTTCTGACAACTTCCTGTTTCCAAACAACATTGTTCTTTTCTTCAAATATATTTTTTAATCCACGTATTTATAAACCTTATTTTAAATAAACATACAAAGCATTGATAACCACACAAAGAACAATCACAATTCCCCATACCCATTTACGACTTTTTGAGGATAAGGTAGTGTTCAATATTCCGGCTCCGCCGAAAACAAAAAGCAGGCCGAGTATTCCCGGATAGTGGACTCCACTCGTTCCTCCTGACCAAAGAGGAAGTCCAACTACAGAAAAGATATTATCTCCAATGCAAAATCCTGTATTATTCCATGTACCGCCAAACACAATTCCTAAAACCATAATCGCAACTGCAAAAATCCTTGCTGTCAGTTTATTTTCTCTACTCATTTCATCACCTGTTCCTTCATCTCATGGGTCAGCTTGTAATTACATTTCATCTATTAATTCAATTGCTTCTTGTATCATGTGGTCGCAATGAGTCTTTTTATCTCCGCCTTTTGCTGCATTTGCGCGAAGAAGATCCACGCAATTAAGATAACCATCGTGATTCTCTGCAATTTTCTTGCGAAATGCATTCAGTTTTGATGGCTCAACAATTCCTTTTGCACCAAGGACCATCAATGCACTGGTGACTGCTCCGCAGACGCTTCCACATTTCATCCCACCGCCAAAATTAGCTCCGATTTCGTCTGCCTGCTTTTCTGACAAACCTAATTCTTCCGCATAAGCCCGAAGAATTGTCTGCGCACAATTACAGACCATCGGCTCTGCATTTCTAAGTTCCATCGCTTTTTCTACATGTTGATTCATCACAATTACCTCTCATTTGTTTTTCATCTGATGTATGAAAAATATTATATAATACATCATTATATCTGTCGATGTCTTCATACTATCTTCTGCCTCTGAAAAAGTCAACCGATATACCGGCTTTCTCAGAAAATATGTTTCTATATGCATATCAAAGTGCCTCCTCTTTCCGCATTTTTTATTCTGCATTATTTCCACGTTTCCGCATTTTTTCAATTCGAAAATCAAAAAATACAATAATCCGCATTTAAAAATCTGCAGCTTATTGTATCTTTTGTCAGTCACATTTTTATCCTCGAATTGCTTATTTAACTGTTCTCCTCTACCTGAATATGTTATAATTCTTATGCATCTTATTCAATAAATTTCAATAAATGAAAATCTAAAATATAGTTTTACCAGAAAGGATATCCAATGTCGAATCAAAATATTTCCAATAAAACAAATAATTTTTACCAAACCTTTGACCAATCAGCAGTTTCCGACTCCAAAAGAACCCTGAAACGCAGAGGGCGTTTTAATGAGTTGGACCGCCACGAGGAAATGACCGTTAATGTGACCGATACGGTTAAAAATCATATGAGCCATTTAAAATAGCCTATTCTCACTTTTTATTTTCAAAATTTCATTGAACGTATGTTCTTTTCTTGCTATACTAATATTGTGTAATTGAAAAGAAAAGAAACGTAGGATGCAATTTCCGGTTATTAGATGCCCTCTAGTTTACAAAGGAGGGTGATGCCCTATGAACACAATGGAAGTACTCACTTTATTGCTAGTAGTTTTTGCGGCTCTGTCTTACATAGATATTCATAATAACAAAAAGAAATAGCATCCCAACCGACCAAAGTTAGATGCTATTCCAAAATAGTTTTCGACTGAGGGCAAATCGGATTTTGCATCCGATTTACTTTCTAAGTAAATTATACAGTAGGGTACTTGTATTTTCAAGTACCCTTTTATCTTTTTCCCTCTTATATTACCTGATGTTCCATCCATTTTCTGCTATGGAACCGGTATGTAAATACAATCGCCCTTACCGTCCAGTCTGCAAACATTCCAATCCAGACTCCCATCGGTCCGAAGCCAAATCCACGAATCAGTACAACACAGAGACAAAATCTGCACAGCCACATAACAGCACAGGACGTTATCATAGAGAACTTCACATCTCCTGCCGCACGCAGTCCGTATGCCGGCACGAAGGCCAATACCCATACCAGAGGTTTCACCACGGAAATCCACTTCATCATATAAATACACATATCCGCACTGGCTTTCTCCATACCACCAAGTATTGTCACCGGTTTTGTTGCTGCAAACACAAGCAACGAACTTACAATAATTGCCCCTTCTGCGATTACGGTCAGTTTTTTAATATAATAAGCCGCCTCGTCTTTGCGGTCAGCGCCCATACACTGTCCTACAATTGTCATAAGCCCGATTCCGATTCCACCGCCTGCAATTCCACTCATATTTTCCAGAATATTTGTCATAGCCTGAGCCGCTATCGCAACAGTTCCAAGTGTCGATACTGTTGACTGGATTGCAAGCTTTCCAAGCTGGAACATACTGTTTTCAATTCCTGATGGAATCCCAATTCCAAGGATTCTTCCAATCATCTTCCAGTTTGGACGTATTTTCAGATACTCACGCACCACTATCATCTGACGGTCTCTGCGAAGTTGAATCAGTACTACCACTGCACAGAAAATACGGGAAACCAGTGTAGAAATGGCTGCCCCTGCAACTCCCATATGGAATACCCAAATCAAAATCGCATTTCCCACAATATTCATCACGTTGGAAATCATGGAAATCACCATTGGTCCTCTGGTATTATCCTGCGCCCTGAAAATAGATGCGGCAGAATCATACATTGCAATAAACGGAAATGACAATGCGGTATAAAAGAAATAGGTTTCTGAAGCAGTCATAACCGCTTCCTCTACCGAGCCAAAGATTAACCGCAAAAGCGGTTTCTGGAATACAAGGCATATTGCACTTACAACCACCGATATCATAGTGATGATAAACAGAACCTGCCTTGCAGATTCATTTGCCCGCTCCTTATTCTTCTGTCCAATATATTGTGCACAGACAATGGCACCTCCTGCTGCCAATGCCGAAAACGCCTGAATCACCAGAACATTGATGGAATCCACCAGTGATACAGCCGAAATTGCCGCTGACCCAATATTACTTACCATCATCGTATCCGCAGTTCCCATAATGGAATTTAATAATTGTTCCATCACAACCGGAATCAAAAGATTGCTGATCATACGGTTGGTAAACATATGCTGTCGTTCATGATTCCTATTTTTTTCTTTCATTTTCATAACACTAACTTATTACTGCATTCTCTTATACTCTTTCCAGAATGCAATTGTTTCTTCTAATTCCCTTTCATTTGTAAATAAATTCATTTTCTTAGCAACTTCTATAGCAAAATCAACATACCCATTTGCTCTTGAAGTGATTACCTGGTCTGTTACAACTACATCTGCTTCTGAAGAATGTGTGGATGCAATTCCTTCTAATATTCCTGCATGGTCTAACACATCTACACCTGCACAAATTCCTGCAATCATGCCTTTATTTTCTCTAACTTTCTTTAGATACGTCCAAACCGTATCGTTATCAATTTCTTTGATATTTCCACCAGGAACTATCATAAGTTCCACATTTTTTACATCAACATTTGTCAGTTTTTCCGAGACGTTGACGGAATAGCCTTCCATAGATGTAACAGCATTCCCATCCAATGATACGAATACCACATCCTTATTGGTAAACTTTAGGAAATAATTTAGGATTACAATTTCGTAAATACAGCTGGTATTATATAAAAGCACTACTGTTTTCATCGCGTATCCTCCTTTAAATTTATCCATATATTATAGCACAAAAAAGAAGTATCCCAACATCTGAGATACTTCCTTTTTCAAATTTCTATTTTATCAATCCACTTTCTTTCAGCAGAATTTCCACATCCGTTCCTTTGACTGCTTTTAAAACTGCTTTTAAGAGCATTTTTTCTTTGAATGACAATGGAACTTCGTCAATGGTTTTCTTATCAATTGCATAATATGCTGCACGGAGCAATTCTCTTACATCATACTTGGATCCCCAGACTTCCGGCACACCTCTGTCTACATTCAGAAGGGTATATACAGCTTCCATACCGGTACGGATAGAGTATTCTGTCGTGAAAATGGTGTCTCTTGGAGTTTCTGCGAACTGACCAAGGAAAGCGAAGTTGACTGCTCCTTTTGGAACAACCAGTGGTCTGTCTTTTTCCTTTCTCGGCTGGAAAAATGCATTGATATAAGGCATAAAGCAGGTCGTAGTATTGCAGCGGTTCTTTGCCCAGTCATCAATCTTGTCCTTCGGTGCACCAATGTGATACAGCCATTCACGGCAAACTTCTTCACCGGTACAGTTACGCATCGCTTTCTTGACATAATTTCCTGCCTTGTTTGTAGAAAGTGCATAAACCCATACCAGAACGGTATCTTTATTCTGCGCTTTGAACTGCGGCTGACGGTTAATAGTCCATGAAAGATACCAGTTATCCATACTGTCTTTTACCGTGACGATACCACCCGTTGTAACCTTTCCTTCTCTTGGGTCTCTCTTACAGATACTGATAATCTTTTGAATAATCTCTTCATCTGAAGTCTCAACGGTTGCGCTCATCCAGTTGGTTGCCTCATAATCACTACAGAATTTGTCCGGATTACCATATTCCCCATGTTTCGCCTGAACGGCAATATTTTTCCACAAATCCCATGACTCGCCTACACCGTTTTTGATATTGCTGAGGTCTGGTGCTGTATTCTGGTCCCCATAGCAGGATGTATCGGTACAGCATCCATTTGTGATAAATACCAGATCATCTTCTACAAGGTCAATGGTATCAGTCTTTCCGTCTTTTTCATATACAATCTGAGTTGCCACTTTTCTGCCATTTTTATCCTCGATAATGACATTTTTCACGTCCATTCCATACTCTACCGTTACACCATGGCTTTCCAGATATTTTACAAGCGGAAGAATCATACTCTCATACTGATTGTATTTCGTAAAACGAAGTGCTGTAAAATCAGGCAGTCCATCGATATGATGGCAGTATCTGCATAAATATCGCTTCATTTCAAGGGCCGATGACCATTTCTGGAATGCAAACATGGTCTGCCAATACAACCAGAAATTGGTACTCCAGAAGGAATCTGGAAGCACTTCACTAATCTTCTTATCCTCAAGGTCTTTTTCCGGTGTCATAAATAATTTCGAAAGAGCCATTGCCGATTCTTTGTCCAATGTAAATTTCTTGTCTGTATGTGCATCCTGTCCACATTTTTCTGAGGCACGGCACAGAGAATAGTTCGGGTCATGCTTGTTTAACCAATAATATTCATCAAGTACGGAAATGCCCGGTGTTTCGATAGATGGCACATCACGGAACATATCCCACATACATTCGAAATGATTATCCATCTCTCTGCCGCCTCTCATGTAGAATCCTTTTCTGATATCCTTTCTTCCATCACAGCTTCCGCCTGCAAGGTCAAGCTTTTCAAGAAGGTGGATACGCTCACCCTTCACCTGTCCATCTCTCACAAGATAGAATGCAGCCGAAAGTCCTGCAAGCCCGGTTCCTATAATATACGCTGATTTCCGGTCAGCTCCCTCTGGTTTTTCTGGTTTTGCAAATGCTTCATAAGTTCCTGCTGAATAATACATATAAACACGCTCCCTTTCTTTTCTGGCTTATCGATTTCATATCCATAAGTATATCCATAAAATTCAGAAATAAAATACATAAAAAAGAAGAACTGTCATAGATAACGACAGTCCTCCCACATTGCAGGAGAATACGACAAACATCTCATTTTGTCGTATTTCCATATTGACTTGCATACTCATATTTACAATTTACATCCTATTTTTATCCAGTCTGGCATTGCTGAGTGCATGATTAAAAGTTCCCTGAATCAATGAGTTCAAACGCTCAATGATAACTTTCGGGTCTTCTTTCATTCCTTTGTCAATCCATTCCAGCACAAGTCCTACAAATCCGTATTTATAAAAATTAGCAATAAACGCCTTGTCTTCTTCCCGCACCACCATGCCTTCTGCTTTTTCCTCCAGTACATTATAAAGAAGCTGATACGTCACCCGGTACAGATAGCGGTATAAGTAATCCTTAGGAACATGATGGTAAATATTGATAATAAATGCTTTATCTCTATTTATCATCTCAAACAGTGCATAAAAGCCTTCCTGCCAGGTATCGTAAGTCCGGTTTTCTTTTAAAGCGCGCTCCGCATCCTCATCGCAAATCCATTCGGTCAGTTCCAGTATATCATGAAAATGATAATAAAAGGTCTGCCTGTTCATCTCACATTTCTCAGTAATATCATTTACCGTTATCTTGTCAAACGGCTTTTCTAATAACAGTTCTTTAAAAGCATATGCAATCGCAAGCTTGGTAGTTGCCTTACTCATCGTTCACTGCTCCTTTTATGACTCATATTTTGTCACATCACGATTTTTCCGTCCTCAATCTGAATCACAACATCTGCATTTTGAGCAATTTCTAAATCATGTGTTACCATAATTAAAGTCTGTCCAGACCGTTTTGTCAATTGATTTAATAATTTCTTCGTATTTTCACTGGTTCTCTTGTCCAGATTCCCAGTCGGTTCGTCACCAAATATGAGAATTGGTTTCGCCAGAATAGGCATCTATGGAAGCGCAATTTATACCTAATCTATTTCAGGAGAGTACCACATCCAGCACCATCATCAGACAGAAACCAACCATAAATGCGATGGTTCCTTTATTGGAGTGCTCTCCTTCTGCCATCTCCGGCACTAATTCTTCTATTACAACATACAACATTGCCCCCGCTGCGAAGCTGAGCAGATACGGCATTACCGGCACAATCTTCCCTGCAAGAAATACAGTCAGAAGACCGGCTGCCGGTTCTACAGCTCCTGATAAGATTCCCCAGATACAAGCCTTTCCCTTTGACATTCCGGCATCGTGGAGCGGCATAGATACAATTGCCCCTTCCGGGAAATTCTGGATTGCAATTCCTACCGACAATGCCAGCGCAGCCGCCCGGGAAACCGAAGCACTTTCCGCAAGTAAGCTGGCATAGAGTACACCTACCGCCATGCCCTCTGGAATATTGTGAATGGTAATTGCCAAAATCATCATAAAAGATTTGCTAAGTCCGCTGGGCGGTCCTTCTACCGTCTCATCCAGATGCATATGTGGTGTAACGTTATCTAAAAATAATAAAAATACCATTCCAAGCACAAACCCGGCAACCGCAGGAATAACCCGGTATTTTCCCATATTTTCAGCCTGTTCAAGAGCCGGAATCAGCAGACTCCACACAGAAGCTGCAATCATGACTCCTGCGGCAAATCCGCTTAATATCTTTGTTGTGCCCTTTTGGAATCCCTCACGCATAAAAAGTACACATAATGCTCCCAATGTCGTTCCGGCAAAAGGGATGAAAAGTCCTGTCAAAATTGTCACACCCATGAAAATACTCCTTTATTTCCTATTCTTCACTCTTTATTCTACTCCTTTCAGTGCTTCTACCATATCCAGTCGCTTAATCCGTTTTGAGAACAGAAAGCTGACAAGCACGGACACGATTAGTACAAAAGCGCCTGCTTCTATGTACGCCGCTCCATGAATGGACAGATTATAGTCAAAGTTTTCTCCATTGCTGTTCATCATGGAATTAAAAGTCATTTTACCAAACGGTGCCCCGAGAATGATTCCGATAGCAGAGAGCCACAAATTCTGTATAGACATCATCCGCCGAATCTTGCTGCTCTGGAATCCAAGCACTTTTAAGGTTGCCAGTTCTTTGACCCTCTCATTAAAGGAAAGAGAGCCGGAATTATACAGAACCACTATGATTAGAATCGCAGAAAATACAATCATCAGATACACCAGTACATTCACAATTTCCATACTTGTTTCAAAGGCTTTCTTCATATCCGCTTTGGTATTCACTGCAACCACATCTTCTCTTTCCTTCAGTGCATCATCTTTTGTATTTGTCATCATCAAAGTTGGAGCAAAGGTTTCTCCGCTTTCTTCAAAATCTTTCCGTAACATGGTGATTCCCTGACTTTCGGAGCTACGGTAAATCACGCCTACTTTTGCCTCATGCCATTCGTTCTTCGTATACAAATGCCAGTATATGATATCTCCCACCGATACATGCAGCTCTTCCGCAAATTTCCTGGAAAGTGCAACCGTTCCCGGAGGGGTACTTGTCACTTCATTGTCGAGGTCTAAGATATTATAAAGTCCTTTTCCCTCCAAAACTGTAATTGTCCCCTTTTTCTTCTCATCAGACTTGGCATTCTCCACCTTGGACACTTCCAGTGCGTCTGCCATCACCAGTTCTCCATCCATGGATTTCGAAAGTCTGTCCAAATCTGAAAGTTTGGCATCTTCCGACAATTTTACCTGATACTCCGCTGGTGTGGTTCTGTCAAATGCAATGCTTTCCATATCCCCGAGCAGTCCATTACAGGCAGTTCCATAAACCATAAGCAGCATTCCAAATGCAGTTCCTACAATACACATGAATGTTCTCATCTTTCCTCGTGAAATATCACGCAGATTATACTGAACGGTAAATGACAATTTCTCCCAGAAAGGAAGTCTTTCAAAAATACATTTCTTTCCACTCTTTGGCATAGCTGGTCGTAATGCCTCTGCCGGCTGTATTTTCAAAATTCTTCTACAGCTCATATAAGCCGCAAGTGCACAGATACCCACAATCACGGCTATGAGTACGAGATAGATTGGATGAAAACCACTGGTTCTGTTTGGAACAATGTAATATCCACCAAAGATTTCCAGCATATAAGGTGCTCCCACAAATACACCGATTAACATCCCCGCAATTGCACCAAGTGCTGATGGCAGAATACTGAAGCTTACATAATGAATTAAAATTTTGCCCCGCTTCATTCCCATGGCATTCATAGTTCCAATCTGGGTTCTCTGTTTTTCTACCATACGGCTCATAGATGTTGCAATGACAAGTACCGCTGCTCCCACGAAAATCAATGCAAATATATAAGAAAAGCTCTGATGCTGTTCCAGTTCACTGTCAAATCTGGCAAGTCCCTGTACGGAAGATTCATCAATAATGGCAGAATAATCATTATCCAATGCCTCCGCAATTTCATCCTCATGCTTTAGTGCACCGCCATCCTTTGTTACAATCACCATTTCCGTAGCCGGAATCATCTGCGAACCGGTCTGCATATCCCCTATATTTCCAAGAGAAAACTTCCCGGTTGTCAGCATATGCCAGATATAATCGTCTGTCGGGAACGCCTCATATGGCATATATACAAACGCAATATTTTCTATGTAAACATCTGCGTCTCCATCCGCCTGACGATACTCATATTCCGGTGTTTCGATCAGCCCCTTTACCGTCCTTGTGAACGTAATACCACTATAAGCTATCTTAAATTCGTCCCCTACTTTAATATCTCGTTTTTCTGCAAATGCATTAGTAAGCCATACACCGTCTGCAGCTTCTGCATCGAAAGCTTCTCCATCAATCATGTAACCTTTATTGACACGCTCCTCATCCATCATGTAAATGTCTACCTGCGCATCGTCACAGTCCGGTGCTGTTCCTCTTATCTGGGTTCGGAGCTGCGCATCTTTTACAAACTCCAACTTCCGCACTGTTTCCAGTTGCTCCTTGGAAAATCCTTCTCCGTACACCCATAAATCAGACAGATTACATTCCTCATGAAAGGTTTCACGTGCAATCTCTTCACTGAGTACATGCCCTTCAAAGGTCACATAAATCATCATGGCAAGCAGTGCCAGCAGGAAAATGGAAAAGAACTGACCAAAATGCATTTTCAGTTCTCTAAGCATTTTTCGGAAAAGCATTACCATTCCACCTCCCTGACTGAGCATGGATGTGCATTTTCGTATATTTCACGAATCTTGCCATTTTTCATGCGGATAACTTTATCGGCACACTTTGCAATCTCTGCATTATGTGTAACCAGTATGACCGTTTTCTTCTCCGATTTACACAAATCTACTAACAGCTCCAACACAATTGCGCCTGTCTCTGAATCCAGTGCTCCTGTCGGTTCATCTCCAAGCAGAATTTTGGGATTCTTTGCCAGTGCTCTCGCAATGGAAACCCTCTGCTGTTCCCCGCCTGACATCTGCGATGGAAATTTATTTCTGCAGGAAGAAAGCCCTACCATTTCCAAAAGCTCATCCGGATTTCGCATATCTTTTACAATACTTTTCACTAATGCAATGTTTTCATATGCCGTCAGACATGGAATCAGGTTATAGAACTGGAAAATGAATCCAATCGTATCTGCCCTGTATTTTCCAAGCTGTTTATCATTCATCCCCGAAATATCCGTATCGTCTACAATCACCCTGCCCAATGTTGGACTGTCCATTCCTCCAAGCAGATTCAGCACGGTAGACTTGCCCGCCCCGGACTGACCCAGTATGACTACAAACTCGCCTTCCTCAATGCCAAAACTTACATGGTCTACTGCTTTTTGAAGCGCCTCTCCACTTCCATATTCCTTCACTACATCCTGAAATTCTACAATCATAACTACCTCCGTCTTCTCATATATATAAATATACAGGAATAATTTTTATTAGATTAAGCTAACTCATTGACATTATACTATTCTATTCTGTCATTTTTGTCAAGTTTCTTCCTATTATATATATTTTTTTCAAAAATAAGAAAATTGCATTTTTTATTGCAATTTTTTATTAAATTTTACTGCTTTAAAGCGCTTTTGTGCATTTTTGTCTTATATTTGCCACTTTTTTAGCACAATTTGCTTGCAAAAAATGCATGAAAGTAGTACAATAAGCATATACAAAAAATAAAGGCAGGAGAATATATCTGAAAATTTTCCTAAAGCAGATAGTATGCCGGTAAATTCCTAATTCGCGATAACGGGGTTTCCTGCATACATCTTCTGTCAAGACTAGGTGCATAAAAAGGGGGAAATGTTATGTTATCTGTAGTACAAACTATTAATGCGTATCTATCTGATTATATTTTGGTATTTTTACTTTTGGGTGTTGGTCTTTGGTATTCTATCAAAACCAAATTTATTCAGGTTCGATTTCTTGGAGCCGGATTAAAACAGATGTTTGGTGGTCTTTCTTTAAAAGGTGGTTCCCACGAAGGTGGTATGAGTTCTTTCCAGGCAGTTGCAACTGCTATTGCAGCTCAGGTTGGTACCGGTAATATCGTCGGTTCAGCCGGTGCTATCCTTACTGGTGGTCCTGGTGCTATCTTCTGGATGTGGGTTATCGCATTCTTCGGAATGGCTACCATCTATGCTGAGGCAACTCTGGCTCAGGAAACTCGTATCAAAGGAAAAGACGGTACTATCCAGGGTGGTCCTGTTTACTACATAACCACAGCATTTAAGGGCGGATTTGGTAAATTCCTTGCAGGCTTCTTTGCAATCGCAATTATCTTTGCTCTTGGATTCTTCGGATGTATGGTACAGTCTAACTCAATCGGTTCAACAATCAATACTGCATTTGGTATTCCTTCATGGATTGTTGGTGTTGTTCTTGTAGTAATTTGTGGATTTATTTTCTTAGGCGGTGTTGATCGTCTTGCATCTGTAACAGAAAAAATCGTTCCTATTATGGCTGGTTTCTTCTTATTAGGTGCTTTAATCGTACTTATTATCCGTATCAAATATGTACCTGCAACATTTGGAATGATTTTCAAATATGCATTTGAACCTCAGGCAATCATCGGTGGTGGATTTGGTGTTGCACTTAAAATTGCTATCAGTCAGGGTGCTAAACGTGGTCTTTTCTCTAACGAAGCTGGTATGGGTTCTACACCTCATGCTCATGCTCTTGCACAGGTTGAAAACCCACACATTCAGGGTACTGTAGCTATGGCTGGTGTATTTATTGATACATTCGTAGTTCTTACACTTAATGCTTTAGTAATCATCTCTACTCTTTATACAGCAGATGGTCCTTTGGCAAATGGTTATGCAGGTGATGTTGTAAATACTCTTAATAAAGCAAACCTTGCTCAGACTGCATTCGGTGTTGCTTTTGGTAAAGGAATCGGAGCTGGTTTCGTAGCCGTTGCACTTTTCTTCTTTGCATTCTCTACTATCCTTGGATGGAACTTATTTGCAAAGATTAACGTAACCTGGTTATTCGGCGAAAAAGCACAGAAACCTTTCATCGTTGTTGCTTTAGTATTTATCTTCCTCGGAACACTTGCTTCTAACGATTTAGTTTGGGAACTTTCAGATATGTTCAATAACTTAATGGTTATCCCTAACGCGATTGCATTGTTCGCATTAACAGGAATGGTAACAACAAGCGTAAGTAAATACGCAAAAAAGAAATAAATAAAAGTCGTATAATATAACGTATAAATCAAATTCCCACACTGAATGTTCAGTGTGGGAATTTTTTTAATGTGACACTTCCCACGAAAAAAACTCAGATATATGAATCTGAGTCTCTTTGCAAATAATCTTTATTCTGTTTATTGATTGTATCTGTTACTTATCTCTTGTCTCCATTACTACAATCGTTCCACCGATAAAATTAATCTCTACAATCTCATCTTCAAACCGGTTGCTGACTGTAAGACTGTCCGTCGGTTTCAATACATGATGTTCCAGCGGCCACTTCGTTCCTTTCATATTGAAATCGAAGATATCCCCGCTTAAACTAAACACAGACAAATATTTTCCATAAGCCTCTGATTTCTTAAGCTGACATGGCTTATCGGTCACAAAGATACGATTCTGCGGGTCTAAAATATAAGCTCTTACATTGAATTTACACGCAATCGACAAGCTTTGAATATTCGCCCACAGATGGTCAATTCTTCCCCCTGTAGCACCAAGAATATAGATTTCCGTACTTCCGATGGTAATTGCTATGCGGATTGCCATTTCCGTATCTGATTCGTCCTTGATAGGATTATATTCCCTAACCGCCACATTGGTCTCTGTCTTATAATATTTGATAATCTCCGGTGCAATGCTGTCGAAGTCGCCTACAATGTAATTCGGTTTAATCTGATGATGATACAGATATTCTACTCCCTTGTCCACACCGACAATACTTGCTCCCTCATTTTCAGAAAGGACTTTCTCCACAAATCCTTCCTCCAGTTCCCCTCCGCTGATAATAATTGCTTTACTCATATTCTTTAAATATCTCCAAAAATTCCTTAATATTTTCCGACGGGTTACCTTTGAACACTGCAGAACCTGCTACAATGATGTTAGCGCCCGCATTCAGGGCTTCTCTTACGTTTGCCGTATAAATACCGCCATCTACCTGAATATCCGTTTTAAGGCCCAGATTATCCAGTTTCATACGTATTTCTTTTACCTTGTCCAGTGCTTCCGGAATCAGCTTCTGCCCTCCGAATCCTGGATGTACCGTCATAATCAGAACCATGTCCACATCCGGTAAGTATGCATCCAACACTTCTGCCGGAGTTTCCGGGCAGATGGAAATTCCCACCTTCACTCCTGCTTCTTTGATTTTTTGAATCGTTGCGCGTACATCTTCACAGGCTTCATAGTGAATCGTAATCAAATCAGCCCCTGACGCCACAAATTCATCAATATAACGAATCGGCTCTGTAATCATAAGATGGACATCCATAAACTGGTTCGTTGCTTTTTTGATAGATTTGAGTACAGGCATTCCAAAAGAAATGCTTGGTACAAAAATTCCATCCATGACATCATAGTGTAAATATGACGCACCAGCCTCCTCAGTCTGATGAATCTGCTCTCCTAATACCGTAAAATCTGCCGACAAAATAGATGGTGATAAAATACACTTCATTGTCTAATACCTCTTCCTCTCTTTTTGCTTTAACTCCCGATACATTTCCAGATAGTTTTCGTAACGTACTTTATGAATATTCCCGGCTTCTACCGCTTCTTTTACGGCACATCCCGGTTCATTTACATGATTGCAACCCTGAAACCTGCAGCAGCCAAAGTACTCCTCCATTTCAGGAAAGTAATGCTTTAATTCCTCTTTTTCAAAATCATTCGTGTATAAAGAAGAAAATCCCGGTGTATCCATGATATAAGACTCCTCATCGATTGGAATCAGTTCCGAATGTCTTGTGGTATGCTTTCCTCTTTCAATCTTCTGGCTGATACTTCCCGTCTCCATATTGATATTTTTTTGAAGGCAGTTGATTAAAGAGGATTTGCCTACTCCCGAAGGCCCGGCTACCGTCGTTACCTTTCCTTTCAGCACTTCCCTGATTTTTTCAATATTCTCTTTCTTCCCTGCACTGGTAAAAATCACCGGATAACCGCTTGGTTCATAGATTGCTTTCAAGGCTTCCTGTTCTTCTTCATCTGCAATATCTTTTTTGTTAAAACAAATGATAACCGGAATATCCTGACGTTCCATCATCACCAAAAAGCGGTCAAGTAAATTCAAATGTGGCTTTGGCTTGACAATTGCAAACACCACCAGTGCCTGGTCTATATTTGCCACTGCCGGACGAATCAGCTCACTTTTCCTTGGCAGGATTGCCGTTATATTTCCGGTCTTTTCTGCCTCATCCAGTACTTCAAATTCTACCATATCGCCTACCAGCGGCTTGATTTTCTCTTTGCGGAAGGCACCCTTTGCCTTACATTCATAAACAGAAGATTCTACTACGCTGTACACGTAGTAGAATCCTGCAATTCCTTTTATTATTCTTCCCTGCATAACTTGTCCTTTATTCTGTACCCGAATCGGAATTATCCGCACCGGAACCGTTACTTACATACAATGTAATGGTACTTCCAACTTCAACCTGAGAACCGCTGTCCGGACTCATATCCACTACAGTTCCTGACGGAGAAGGGCTGTCTGCGGTTTCTTCTTTATATGATAATCCACGATTTCTAAGTGCTGCAATCGCATCTGCAAGACTGTAGCCTCTCAAATCCGGGACAGCAACTGTTTCTGCCGGTTTTTTTCCTTTGCTGACTACATAACTTACACTGGTTCCACTGTCTACCTTCTTGCCGGCCTTCACATCCTGATTGATAATCTTGCCTGCCTCAACAGTGTTACTGTATTCTTCCGTGCTTCCGCCATCGGAAAGTCCCGCAGCAGCTAATGCACTCTGTGCCTGACTTACCGTCATTCCTGCTAGATTCGGTACTTCTGCCTTCTCAGCACCCTTGCTGACTACAAGCACAATCTTGGTATCTACCGTGGTAGATGTACCGGCTTCCGGTGTCGTTCTGATAACTTCACCATTATCGTATTCGTCACTGTATTCCGTCTGGACTTCATAATTAGTGAATCCTTTATCCTTCAGAATCTTCCATGCATCATCCTGGGTATTTCCTGATACATCCGGCACTTCCACTTCCTCTGCACCAGAACATACAACAACTTCAATCACAGTCTGTTTCTTTACCTTTTCTCCTGCCTTGATATTCTGCTCAAGTACAGTTCCTACCGGCTTATCTGACTGCTTCTGACTTACCACCTTCATAACAAGGTTCTTCTTCTCACACATTTCATTGGCTACTGCCTCTGTTTCGCCTACTAACTGTGGAACCTCAATATTTGCACTGTCACTGTTTGATTCGATACCTGTGCTGCTTCCAAACCGGAAAATTCCTGTCGCTTTTCCTGCAACAAGTACAATAATCAGAATCACTACAGCTGCCGCAACGATGGTAAGAATTTTCATCATCTTATTCATCTGAGGATTTACATCATCCGATTTTCCTTTGCGTTTTCCTCCGCGGGCATTTCTTTCGTCGTCATCATCTTCCTCATCGTAGTCGTCATCATCATAATCATTCTCTTCGTCGTAGTCGTCATCTTCGTAATCTTCATCTTCGTCATATGCTCCACGACCACGCTTTAAATGCCCCATATCTTCTTCCGTAAACATCACGGTTTCATCTAAATTGTGAGGTCTGTCTATTTTAACAAAAGAACCCGATGGGTCTACCAGTGCCCGTTTTAAATCCTGAATCAACAAAGTGGTCGATTCATAACGCCGTTCCGGACTCTTCTGTGTACATTTCAAAATAATCTTTTCCAAAGCCTTTGACATATCCGGTGCATACTGGGATGGCGGAGTGATGTTCTCCTGCAGATGCTTCATAGCAACCGTAACCGTAGAATCTCCGTCAAACGGAACTCTTCCGGTTATCATCTCATACATTGTAATACCTACAGAATAAATGTCACTTTTGGCATCACAGTATCCGCCTCTTGCCTGCTCCGGTGACACATAATGCACGGAACCCATGGCATTGGAACTTACCGTATTGGAATCCACTGCTCTTGCAATACCAAAGTCGGTTACTTTCACTTTACCTTCTTTGGAAATAATAATATTCTGTGGTTTGATATCTCTGTGGATAATATTATGCTTATGTGCTGCCTCAATACCGGTACACATCTGAATGGCAATACTGATTGCCTCTTTGGTAGAAAGTCTTCCCTTCTTCTGAATATACTCTTTCAAAGTAATTCCCTCTACCAGTTCCATTACCATGTAATAAAGACCACGGTCTTCCCCTACATCATATACATTTACAATATTTGGATTCAGAAGTCCGGCTGCAGCCTGTGCTTCTGAGCGGAATTTTCTTACAAAATCCTTATTCTCTCTATACTCTTTCTTAAGCACCTTGATTGCCACATAACGGTTCAGCATGGTGTCCTTACCCTTATAGACGTCAGCCATGCCGCCTGCACCAATCTTACTTAAGACCTCATATCTCTCCCCTAAAACAATACCGCCATCATTTACCATATACTCACCTCATTGGAAAACGGAGCTGCAAGCACAACACCAATATTATCTTTGCCTCCATTTTCATTTGCACGATTTATTAATAACTGTCCGGCTTCCACAATATCTCTGGCACTCTTGATAATCGTAAATATCTCATCTTCATTTACCATATTGCATAAACCGTCTGTGCACATCAGAATGACATCCCCTTTCTTCAGTGCATATTCATAGTAATCTGCTTCTACATCCTCTTTCACACCGATTGCTCTTGTAATGATATTCTTATCCGGATGGTGTTTGGCCTCCTCCTCACTGATTCCGCCAAGACGAAGCATCTCCTCAACAAGAGAATGGTCGCGGGAAAGCTGCTTCACTTCCTGATTAATCAGATACAGCCTGCTGTCTCCTACATTAATGAAATGTAAAGTGTGGTCAATTACAGTTGCAGCTACAAGTGTGGTACCCATGCCGTCCAGCTTAATATCTTTCTCTGCCGTCTCAATCAGCTTCTTATTCACCACCTGCACTGCATCCAGAAGCACTTCTTTCGGTCCTTCCTTCAGCGAATGTTTAATTTCTTCCTTCAAAGTCTCTACGGTAAACTTTGATGCAAAATCTCCGGCTTTATGCCCACCCATACCATCAGCCACCACCAAAAGATTTGGCAGTGTTCCCTGCGGTTCATCTGTGGCAAACACATAGTCCTGATTCATCTTTCGCACTTTTCCCACATCTGTTATGGAAAATACTTTCATAATCTGCCTCCTAATGTCTTATGCAGACAATTCTGCCGCACATCAAGACATAAGACTGAATCTGCTTCAGCCTAACTTTCCTGCATTGTTTTACGTCTTAACTGTCCACAAGCCCCATCAATATCAGAGCCCATTTCTCTTCTTATAGTAACATTTATCCCGCTTTTTTCAAGTTTATTTTTGAAATTACTCGCACTTTTTTTGTCCGGTTTCTGATAATTCCGCTCTTTGATCGGATTTACCGGAATCAAATTCAGATGACAATTGCGCGGTCCTAAAATATGAATCAGTTCCTTTGCATCCTCTTCGGTATCATTTACTCCATGTACCAGACTATATTCGAATGTGATTCTTCTTCCGGTTTTTTCGAAGTAATAATCACAAGCTTCCAGCACCTCGGAAAGCTCATATTTATTTGCCACGGGCATGAGTGCTTTCCGCTTCTCCTGGGTGGACCCGTGAAGGGAAAGAGCCAGTGTAATCTGCAGTTTTTCCTCTGCAAGTCTGCGGATATTGGGAACGATGCCGCAGGTAGATGCCGTAATATTTCTCTGGCTGATGTTTAATCCATGTTCATCGCTTACCATATGTATGAACTTCAGGAAATTGTCATAGTTATCCAGCGGTTCTCCGGTTCCCATTACCACAATATTGGAAACCCGCTCTCCGCTTATTTTCTGAATCTGGTAAACCTGGCGAAGCATTTCCGACGGAGTCAGGTTTCTCTCCAGCCCGTCCAAAGTGGAAGCGCAGAAACGGCACCCCATCTTACAACCCACCTGGGAAGAAATACAGACCGAATTGCCATGCTTGTACTTCATCAGTACACTTTCCACCATATTTCCATCTTTCAGGCAGAACAGAAATTTGTTCGTTCCATCTATTTGGGATATCTGTCTTGTTATCATTTCCACTTTCCGGATTTCATACTGCGCTTCCAGTTTTTCCCGCAAGGCTTTGGACAGATTGGTCATCTCCGAAAAATCGTCCGCCAGCTTTTCATGCAGCCAACTGTAAATCTGTCCGGCACGGAATGGTTTTTCCCCGATTTCTGCCATCTCTGTCTTCAATTCATCCAGTGAAAAAGATGCAATATCTTTCTTTTCCGTCATCTTATTTGGAACTCCTTTTTACTAATTTTGCAATGTAAAATCCGTCTGTCTCTCTTGCAGGGAAAATCTGTTTTTCCCACTCCAGTTCAAATTCCGGGTGTTTTTCCAGAAACCATCTGGTGTTCTCTTCATTTTCTGCCTTGCAAATTGTACAGGTGCTGTAAATCATTACTCCTTCCGGCTTCACATAACGACATACTACATCCAGAATTTCTTTTTGAAGCTGTGCTACCTCTTTTTCAGTCTCCGGTGTCATCTTGTATTTCAAATCTGTTTTCTTGGAAAGTACTCCGAGTCCGGAACACGGAAGGTCCGCAATTACCACATCTGCCTTTTCTTCGGACGCTTCATCAAATAAAGTCGCATCCTGCTGAACAGCTTCCACATTGTCAAATCCCATGCGCCAGATATTCTCCTGAATCAGTCCTACTTTATATTCAGTCAAATCTCGGGCTTCTACGTGTCCTGTTCCATTTAATAGCTGAGCTGCATGCAGTGCCTTGCCGCCCGGTGCAGCACACACATCAATGATGTAATCTCCCGGCTTTATATCTGCACTTTCTGCTACCTGAATAGATGCTGCGTCCTGAATCTGAAAATCTCCCTCGCAGAAACTATTTAATGCCCCTAGATAATCATAATCAGAAATCAGGAGTGCGGAATTCAGAAATGGATGTTCTTCCACATTTACATGTTCATTTTTTAGTTTCTTTATCAATTCTTCTTTTGAGATTTGATTTTCATTTACACGAATTGTTGTCGGTCGTGAAAGATAAAAACTTTTTAAAATTTCTTCGGTCTTCTCTCTTCCATAATCCTTAAGCCACATGGTTACAATCCATTCCGGCATGGAATATTTCACTGATAAATACTTCTCCGTGCAGGCTTCCTCCGGATAGAGAATCTGCTCCTTGCTGCGAACGATGCTGCGAAGTACACCATTTACAAAACCTTTTAAGGTTCCAAATCCTTTCTTTCCTGCCAGCTTGACCGCTTCATTACAAGCAGCCGAGTCCGGTACATTGTCCATGTATGTTATCTGGTATACCGCCATACGGAGAATATTGCGGATAACCGGTTTCATCTTCTGGACCTTGGTTTTCGAATATTGATTAATGATATAGTCCAGTTCTAAGGTCCGCTCTATGGTTCCTTCCGTAAGTCTGGTAAGAAAGGCCCGTTCCTGCTTGTCAAGATACTGATATTTCTCCAGTACACTCCGCAGAACAAGATGGCTCTTCTCTCCTTTTTCCACTTCTAACAAAATGGCAAGTGCCAGTTCTCTTTCACTTTTTTCTTTTGTCTGTAATGCTGTCTGTTCTTTCGCCTTGTTCTTAGTCATCCCGTCTTCCTCTTGTCAGAATAAGTAGTCTGAGCAGTTGAAGAATAGAAGCAGCAGCGCCTGCAACATAAGTCAGTGCAGCGGCACCTAATACTTTTCTAGCCTGTCCCACTTCCTCGTTATCCAGAAGTCCTGAACCGCCTAAAATGCGAAGTGCTCTGGAAGAGGCATTAAACTCTACCGGAAGTGTTACAATCTGGAACAGTACCGAACAGGAGAACAGTAAAATTCCCAGATTAATGAACAGTCCTGACATATTTCCATTAAAAAGAAGTCCAATGATAATCAACGGCCATGAAATCTGTGCACCGAAATTTGCCACCGGAACCAAAGCTCCGCGGATAGAAAGTGGTACATAATTGGTTGCATGCTGAATGGCATGTCCACATTCATGAGCTGCTACACCTACTGCTGCTACCGATGTGGAACCATAAGTAGAATCAGACAGTCTGAGGACTTTATTTTTCGGGTCATAATGGTCTGTCAGTTTTCCTGATATTCTCTGTACCTGAACATCATAAATTCCTGCCTGATGCAGAATCTGTTCTGCTGCCATCTGTCCGGTAATTCCTCTCCGGTTGCGCACCTGCGCATATCTCGCAAAAGTAGAATTTACTTTTGCCGAAGCAGCCAGTGATAAAATCACACCGATTATAATCAGGATATAAGTTGGGTCATAAAACATTGGATAGTACATAATTCTTCCTCCTTAACAGCCGAGCTTTTCGCCGGTCTTTACTTGATATCCCCTCAAAAAAGCATCGGAAGCCATTTTCTTCTTTCCCGGAATCTGAAGTTCTTTAATCTGAAGAACTCCATCTCCTGTCTGTACAGAAAATGTCTGCTTTGTCACCTCAGTTATGGTTCCCGGCTCTGCAGTTTTCTGTGTGTCAACTACATCCGCATCCCATATTTTCATTGTTTTCTCATTCCATGTAGTGTAGGCGCTTGGCCATGGATTTAATCCCCGGATCAGTCGTTCAATCTCTGCTGCCGGACGAGTCCAGTCAATATTGCCAAGCTTTTTATCTAACATTCTTGCGTAAGCAGTCGGGGTTTCCCCTTGTTTTTCCGGCTTTAATTCGCCCTTTTCCAGTTTTTCAAGTGTCTGCACACAAAGCTTTGCTCCTGCCTCAGCAAGCAAATCATGAAGTTCTCCGCCTGTAATCTTATCTCCAAGCGGAACTTCAACTTTCTCCAGCATATCACCGGTGTCCAGTCCCTCATCCATCTGCATCGTAGTTACACCGGATACGCTTTCTCCATTGATGATCGCCCACTGGATCGGTGCTGCTCCTCTGTATTTTGGAAGCAGAGACGCATGGACATTGATACATCCGTATGGAGTCATTTCCAGAATTTCTTTTGGCAGAATCTGTCCAAATGCAATGACAACGCAGACATCTGCCTGATATTTTTTCAATTCTTCAATACACTCCGGTCTTCTGACCCTCTCCGGCTGATAAACCGGAATTCCTTTTTCCAGTGCATATTCCTTTACCGGCGTATACTGCATTTCCTTTCCACGGCCCTTGGGTTTGTCAGGCTGGGTAACTGCCAGTACAACTTCATGTCCGGCTTCTACCAGTGCCGCCAATGTGCCCACGGAAAAATCTGGTGTACCCATAAAAATGACTTTCATTTCCCGGTCCTCCTTTTCCATTATTTATCTCTTTTGTTTATTCTTCGTCGTAAGTCACGTCTTCTAACTGACCTTCTACCTTTTCTACATACATATGACCTTCCAGATGGTCCAGTTCATGGCAGATTGCACGGGCTAAAAGTTCTTCTCCTTCAATAATATACTCTTCCATATTTTCGTCAAGTGCTTTAGCCTTCACATAGTTTGGTCTTGTCACCTGACCTGCCTTTCCCGGAAGACTTAAACAGCCTTCACTTCCTGTCTGTGAACCGCTGGTTTCCAGAATAACCGGATTTATCATAACAATCGGTCCTTCTCCTACATCAATGACAACGATACGCTTCAGGACTCCTACCTGCGGTGCTGCCAGCCCTACTCCGTTTGCCTCATACATCGTTTCCAGCATATCATCAATTAAGTCCTGTGTGCGGGGTGTCATTTGTTTTACCTCTTTGCACACCTTTTTCAATACTTCATCACCCATTATTCTGATTTCTCTGATTGCCATTTTATTTCCTCCTTTTGCCTTATCAGAATCCATTTACGGGGTCAAAATCAAACTGAATCCTGATTTTGTCAAATCCCCTGTTCATTTCAATATATTGTTCCATGTAATCTTTCATGTGGATTAACATGTCGTTCGAATCTGCTTTCATATAAAGTACCCGTCTGTAAATATCTTTCACTTTTCCAATATACGGACTTGCCGGTCCGATAAGCTGAATCTGACGGTTCTTTCCTATTCTGTGTGCATATTCTTTCAGATAAAATGCACCCTTGTCCAATAATCCTTCGTCCTCCGAAGAAAGCAATACTGCCAGCAAATGTTCTGCCGGTGGATATCCCATCAGCTCCCGGTATTTTATCTCTTCTTCGTAGAACTGCTCATAATTCTGTGCAGCTGCCGCCTGAATACTGTAATGCTCCGGATTATAAGTCTGAATCACCACTTCACCGGGAGTCGTACCTCTTCCTGCACGGCCTGCTGCCTGAGTCAGAAGTGCAAAGGTTCTCTCCGAGGCCCGGTAGTCATCTGCATAAAGTGACATATCCGCAGCCAGTACTCCCACAAGTGTGACATTTGGAAAATCATGTCCCTTCACAATCATCTGGGTTCCCACTAGGATATCTGCCTCTTCATTTGCAAAGGCACTTAATATCTTCTCATGCCCTTCCTTCGCCCTTGTGGTATCCAAATCCATCCTGAGTATTCTTGCTCCGGGAAATTCCCGTCTCACCAGTTCTTCAATCTGCTGAGTTCCTGCACGAAAACCACCGATATGTGCAGAACCGCAGGATGGACACCTTCTTACAGTCTGTTCTTCGTAACCACAATAATGGCAGACCATTCTCCCATTATTATGAGCAGACAGGGAAACATCGCAATGAGGACATTTTACTACATATCCGCAAGACCTGCAAGAAAGGAATCCTGCATATCCCCTTCGATTTAAAAACAACATGGTCTGTTCCTTCTTTTGCAGCCGGTCCTGCATGCGTTTTCTTAAGTCGTCGCTCAGAATTGATTTGTTTCCTTTTTTCAGTTCTTCTCTCATATCTGCCACATACACACTGGGCAGCCCGCTTCTTGCAATTCTATTTTCCAGCCTTAAAAGTTTATACGTTCCACACTGACAACGGTAAAAGGACTCCAGCGACGGGGTTGCCGAACCAAGTACCACGCTTGCCCCTTCCAGCTTTGCACGCTGCACGGCCGTTTCTCTTGCATGATATCTTGGAATCTGTTCACTCTTATAAGATGCCTCATGTTCTTCGTCGATCACAATCAGTCCCAGATTCGGAAAAGGTGTGAACAAGGCTGAACGGGGGCCAATCATCACATCTATTTTTCCTTCTTTGGCACGCATCATCTGGTCGTACCGCTCTCCTGCCGATAAACGGGAATTCATAATGGAAATCCGTTCTCCGAATCTTCTCCGAAACCGCATGACTGTCTGATAGGTCAGAGCAATCTCTGGAATCAGCATAATGGCCTGCCCGCCTGCATTTACCACCTGCTGAATCATTTCTATATATACCTCGGTCTTACCGCTTCCGGTAATTCCATATAACAAATAGGTCTGATAATCCTGTTTTTCATAATCTTTCTGAAACTGTCTGATGGCATATTCCTGCTCTGCGGTGTAGGTGATATTTCTGTCCTGTACTTCCTGTTCATGCACCGGATTCCGGTAAATCTGCCGGGACACCACTTCCAGAACACCCTGTTCTTCCAGAGCACGCACCACCGGGAGTGTGATATTCAGTTTCTTGCTTACCAGTGAAAATGGAATCTCTGCGTCATCCAAAAGTGCTGCCATCAGCCGCGCTCTCGCTTTCTGGTTCTTATGCAGGTACTGCTCCAGACGTTCTTTTCCGGCCTCCACGCTAATCACTCTGCGCAGAATCCGTTCTTCCTTCTTCCGCTCTTCTTTCTTAATAGGAAGCACGGTTTTCAAAGCCTGAATCATGGTTCCGCCATAGGACTCCTTCATCCATGCCGCCAGTTCCACTAGATTTGCCTCCACGGCAACCCGGTTCTTTGCCGGCTCCAGAATTGCCTTCATCTTTGTGACATCATACTCGCACTTTTCGGAAAATCCTACGATATACCCATTTCGGACGGTGTCTCCTTTTCCAAAAGGTACGCATACTTCCATCCCAATCCGCAACTTTCCTTCCAGTTCCTGCGGTACCATGTACTGAAAGATTTTATCCAGTTTTTCATGTGTAATATCCATAATCACATCTGCATACATTCTGTTATCCACACTTTCTCTTGCTCGTAGTTTCCGTCTGGCATTTATATACTATTTCCTGATTCACTGTCCGGGACTATCCTGTTGCTTCTGCAGCAGCTCTCTCTTCTGCAGCAGTTCTCTCTGCCGCATTGCATCTCTGACCAGCTCATGGTCATCCATATAATAGCGCACACCATGTATCTCCTGATACTTCTCATGACCTTTTCCTGCAATCAGCACAATATCTCCGGCCCTCGCCTCCCGGATTGCCTCTGCCACTGCCATCCAGCGGTCCATGATTACTTTCATGTTCTTTTCTTCGTCATCTGCTGCTTTCTCTTCTGCCTTTTTGATACCTTCTATAATATCCTGAATAATCTTCTCTGGATTTTCCTCTCTCGGATTATCATTCGTTAAAATAATCTCATCCGCAAGTAGTCCGGCTGCTTCCCCCATTTCCAGCCTGCGTATCTTTGCCCTGCCGCCTCCGCATCCAAATACTACAATGATTCGGGATGGCTTGTAAGTGCGCATCGTCTGAAGTACCTTCTTCAAACTCATACCATTATGAGCATAATCTATATAGCACGCAATATTTTCTTTCCACGGTATCCGTTCCATTCTCCCATTAACAAATACCGTTTCCAGCGTTTTGGCACATGCATCCAGCGGAAGCTTCAGGCATTCCACCACGGATAGCGCTGCAAGGGCATTGTACACATTAAAACTTCCCGGCTGTTGCAGACAGACAGAGATTCCTTTTACTTCAAAGCGGGTTACCGGAATCCCGTCTTCCATAAGTAGTTGAATGTTTTCTCCCCTCAAAATATGGGACTCTCCATACATTCTTGTCTCTTTTTTTTCAGGCTGGCAGGTAAAACCGTGTTTTTCACATGTAGTTCTACGAAACATATACCCGGTCTGAATATCATCCAGATTCCCGATTCCTATCTGACATACTTTAAAAAGTCTGGATTTATAATACCGGTACTCGCTTAGGCTCGCATGTTCTCCCGGACCCACATGGTCCTCCCCCAGATTCGTAAATACCCCAATCAGAAACGAAAGCCCGTATACACGTTTCTGCTTCATTCCCTGAGAAGAGACTTCCATGACTACATACTCGCAGCCTTTATCTTTCATTTTAACAAAATACTCCTGAATGGTAAAGGCATCCGGTGTAGTATTCTTTGTGAAAATCCATTCTTCTCCGTCATAAATACCTAATGTTCCTATAAGACCCGTTCTTATCCCCTGTGCTTCCAGCATTTGGCGAATCATCATAGATACGGTGGTCTTTCCTTTCGTTCCGGTAATTCCAATCAACTTCAATTTTTCTGCCGGATGTCCAAAATAATTGGCCGCCATCTGCGCATAAGCTTCCCTGCAGTCCCGTACCAGTAATACCGTCAGGTTTGGCGGAAAATCAAATAAATGTCCATGCTTTCCCATTTTTTCGACAACCAGCACCTGTGCTCCCCGCTGCCACGCTTCTTCCATATAGTCATGTCCATCACGGGCCGTTCCGTTTATACAGACAAATAAGTCTCCACGTTTTGTTCTTTTTGAATCGCATACGATGTTTTCTATCTCTATTTTATAGAGTGGAAGCACTTCTTGTAGTAGCACATAATCCATTTTATACAGCAGGGATTGCAGATTCATGTCTTGCCTCATTTCCTATCTTCACTACTGTATTTTATGAAAAATGGAAGCAGGAAGTGCAATCACACTTCCTGCTTTCTCTATGCATGTAATCTGTCATATTCTTCCAGACACTCTTTCACTTGCTCCGCATCCGATTTGCATGGCACCTTCTTTGTACCATACTTGAGCCAGGTTTCATCACCTTTTCCCATAATCAGGAACACGGTCTTGCCTTCTGCTTCGTCCATCGCCATTTTGATGGCTTCCTGACGATTTTCCACAATTTTGTATGGGCAGTTCTTTTCTTCCACATACACTGCAATCTGTTTGCAGATATCCAGTACCTCTTCCTTAGCCGGGTCATCTGCAGTGAGATAAATCATATCTGCATTCTCACCTGCCACCTGTCCCATATCCCGTCTTCGAGTAAGTGCTTTATTGCCCGGAGAACCGAATACCGCTACTATCTTATAATCTGGATATTCATCCTTTGTAGATGAAAACAGTTTCTCATAACTTAATTTGTTATGTGCAAAATCTACAATAGCAATTCTCTGCTTGTCCTCACTGCTGTATAATTCCATTCTTCCTTTGGAACGTGCCCGGTATAAACCAGACTTCATATACGGAGCTGGAATATGCAGAAGCATGGCTGCTCCAATGACTGCCAGCGCATTTTCTACATTGAAAAGTCCCGGCATGGTAAGTCTGAACTCTTCGTCAAACTCTGCGGTCTTTACCCGGAAAACAGTCTCATGTCCATCCTTCTCAATCTCATAACCATAAACATCTGCCTGTGAATCCTGTGTACTGAACGTAATAGTCCGTTCGCATACCTTTGCCGCCTCTATGATTCGTTCTGCAAAATCTGCATCTTTATTAACCACTGCATATCTTGCCCGCTTAAACATCAGTAACTTGGATGCAAAATAATCTTCAAAATCCGGATGCTCAATTGGACTGATATGGTCTTCTGAAATATTAAGGAAAATTCCCACATCCAGTTTCATATTGTTCACTCTTCCATATTTCAGTGCCTGAGAGGATACCTCCATCTGTGCAAACGTAATCCCGCTGTCCACTGCATGTCGCAGGTGCTCCTGCAATTCTACCGCTTCCGGTGTGGTAAGACTGGATTCTTCCCGGATTACCCCGTCGTAAATGTCAATGGAAGAAAGGATTGCACTTTCTTTTCCACCTGTGGCTTCCATATAGTCATCCACGATTGCTTTCATATAGTAAGCAGAAGTGGATTTTCCCTTGGTTCCTCCGATTCCCACAATAGTAAGTTTTTTCCACGGTGCATTGTTGAACATTTCCGCAAGAGCAGGCATGGCACTGCGGATATCCTCTACAAGCAGGTAAGGAATTTCTGTCTCTGTCTCATATTTTTTCTCACTGACATAAGCAATGGCACCTCTTCGAATTGCTTCCTCCAGATATTCTGCCTTAAAGGCTGCGCCCTTGCAAATAAACAGTGTGCCTTCTTTCACCTTTTTCGAATCAAAGGTAAGGTACTCCACTGTATCAGCTTCTGCGCCTGTCATACGGCATTCTTTCAATAAATATGCTTTTCCAAGAAGATTGGAATATTCTGCTAATGTATATTTTTTCATCCGTAATCCCTTCCTGTCCGTGTTAGGCTTCTTTCAGTTCTGCTCCGGAGCGCAAAATAGATTCTTTCACCAGAATATCCATGGCATCAATACAATCTTCCGGAACCGGATAATATTCTTTAAATACAGAAATCTCTGTACATGCCAGAATCACCGCATCACACCCCTGTTGTTTTAAATCTTCATATGCCCGGTCAAATTTTGCTTTGTCAGCCGGCTTTCCACTCTTAATTTCATCATAAATCAGTGACATAACACCCTTCTGCGCTTCTTCGCCCGGCGCAACCGCCTGTACCCCCATCTTCTCGCACACGCGGAAATAAGTGCCCGCACGCAGGGTTCCATCGGTTCCCATAATTCCAATCTTCTTTACATTTGGATTTGCCTGTAAAATTGCTTTCACTGTTTCCTCTAACATATTGATGATTGGAATCTTCGTTTCTTTCTGTAAATCTTCCAGAAAATAATGGAACGTATTACACGGGATAGCAATATTCTCCACTCCCAGCATTTCCAGTGCACGGATATCCTGCATGGCAGCCTCTAATACTGCACTTTTATCTCCAGTCAGAATCGCATGGGTTCTGTCCGGCATACTTGCATGACTTAAAATCACAATATCCAGATGCTCCTGGTCACTGGCAGCTTTGGTTCTTCCTGTAATTCTCGCATAAAAAAAACTGGTAGCCTCCGGTCCCATACCTCCGATAATTCCTAATTTTTTCATATTGATGTCCACCTCTTTAACTGTAATATTTCTTAAATTTCACAAAATGACTGAAATAGGTTCTGAGTAGTCCGTAAAGCCTTTTCGGTGCCAGGTCCCCCTTCATAAATACCGGGTTTACTACCTTCTTTTCCTTCATCAGCTTACGCATTTTCTCCTGATTCTGTGGTTCCTTTACATATTTTAATGCGACCTGCTTTGGAACTACCATCCAGAGATGTTCATTCTTCGCCATTTCAAACTGCAATTCTTTTCCATAAATATATTCTTCTACAATGTATTTCGCCACGTTGTAGCCGGAACTGGTCACATAGAAATTGCTTCTGCCCTGTCTCGTATTGATTTCGAAAAACTTGTACTTTCCATCCCGCTTATCAAACTTGATATCGCAGTTGGAAAATCCAACATAGTGCAAATCTTCCAGCAGGTTTTTCACACGAAGCATCAATTCTTCATTCGGCTCCGTAATAATGAGGGCATGATTTCCAAGTCCGTGCGGTGTATGTTCCTCCAGCAGCACATGACCAAGACACATCATCTTCACTTTCCCGTTCTGGTCAGAATAAGAAGTAAGCACTGCCATATTCTCATCATTTCCCGGAATCATATCCTGGATAATCATCTTATCCGGATACCCCGCATCGTAGGTATCCTTGATTGCCTGATTCAGTTCTTCTCTGCTGTTTACAATAAACACTTTCTTCTGGGTCGGAAATGGATGTTCCCAATAATGCGTGCTTTCTGTCGGCTTTAAAACCACCGGATAAGAGAAATTCATCTCAAAATCCAGTCCCATGGACGGTTCATAAATAATTGTACCCGGATAATCCACCCCATGTTTATCACAAAGCTGATAGAAATTATCCTTTCTCTGTAAATATTCCATGAGCTCGTAATTCGGATATGGGGCAATAATATTACTGCCAAGCTTCTCACGGTTTCTCATAATCTGGGCAGCATAACCGTCACTTGCCGCCATCAGAATAATCTTCTTATCCTTGTGTTCCTCTGCGAATTTTCCGATTCGCTCCAGGAAATATGCATCCGTATCAATCCGTGTATCATGTTCATAAATCGTAATTTTACTGTGAAAGCTTGGTCCCGATGGGAACTTGCCAAACACATAAGTCTTAACATGATATTCTTCATAAAATGCGCGCGCTACGCTATATGTGTTAATATCCCCGCCAAGTACAACCGGGATAAATTCTCTTTCTTTAAATGTCAACATGCCAAGAGCACGCTCCTTTCCTCTTATAGCTTATAGCATTATACCTCATGTTTTTTGAGCATGTCAAGAAATGGGACATGATATCCGAAAACAACTGATATTTCCTAGTGTTTCCAATCTGTCCCACGCATAATCACATCATCACCGTAACGCTTTTTGATTTGTTCCATCACCGCATCCAGTTTCTGATGTTTTTCCTTCTTTTCTTTTTTTGCTCTTGCTTCTTCTAACATCGGCTGTACATCAAAGATGCTGAGTTGTTCCAGCTGTTCTTCCTCCACAAGCTTTGATGTCCGTATGCCAAGCAGACGTATGGGTTCTCCACTCCACAATTCTTCAAAGAGACTACATGCTTCCCGGTAAAGCATGTTTCCGTCATCCGTTGCCTTGCCGAGCTGCTTTTGATGAGATGTATTCTGAAAATTATAATACCGGATTTCCACACTTATCATGCTCGCCCGCTGTCCTGACGCACGCAGACGCCCTGCCACCTTTTCGGCAAGCTTTTCAAGCACTGCTTCTGCATCTTCCCGCTTCTCCACATCTCTGGCAAGTGTGATAGAATTCCCAATTCCTTTTGCTGCCCGTTCTTCCGACTGAACCACATCTTCTCCGATACCATTAGCAAATTCCCAAAGCATCCTTCCATGACTCTTTAAATGTGACTCAAGGAGAGCCGGGTCCGTCTGAGCCAACTCTCCTATGGTATTAATTTCTAATTTATGTAAGACTTCTACGCTGGACTTTCCGGCCATGAACAGTTCACCCACCGGAAGAGGCCACATCTTGGTTTGAATTTCTTCTGAGAACAAAGTATGCACCCGGTTCGGCTTTTCAAAATCCGATGCCATCTTCGCCAGAAGCTTATTACTGGAAATCCCTACATTTACCGTAAAACCGAAGGTATCATATACCCGCTGTTTGATTTCCATTGCCGCTTCAACCGGAGATGCAAACCGCCCTGCAATTCCCGTAAAATCCATATAGCATTCATCCACACTGACCTGTTCGATTTCCGCCTTATATGTCCGCAGGAAATCCATCAGTCTCGCACTGTATCTGCTGTACAGATTATGATTCGGTGGTTCCATATGCAGGTTCGGGCATTTCCGCATAGCCTGCGCAACCGGTTCACCTGTCCGGATTCCATAGCGTTTAGCCGGAACAGACTTTGCCAGCACAATTCCATGTCTGGACTGCTGATCTCCACCGATAATCGCAGGAATCTCTCTGATATCCACATCAGAACCATTTGCCAGCATCTCCACTGCCGTCCAGCTTAAGTAAGCAGAATTGACATCAATATGAAAGATAATCTTCTGCATCTTACCACCATTTTCTTCAAAAAATTATTTGTTATCTACTTCATACATATAACGGATTAAATCCAGAGTCTTGCTTGAATATCCGTATTCATTGTCATAGAAAGCAATGAGCTTGAACAGTTTATTGTTCAGTTCAATTCCTTCTCTTGCATCGAAAATAGAAGTACATGGATCACCTACAAAGTCACCAGATACTACTTCATCGTCCACATATTCAATAATTCCTTTCATATATGTTTCAGAAGCTTCCTTCATCTTTTCGCAGATTTCTGCATAGCTTGTCTCTTTCTTCAGTACAACATTCAAGTCTACTACAGAAACATCGGAAGTTGGTACTCTGTATGAAATTCCTGTCATCTTTCCAAGCAGGGATGGAATAACAAGCCCTACTGCCTTTGCAGCACCTGTGGTAGATGGGATAATATTGTTAAATACACTTCTTCCGGTTCTCCAGTCCTTCATAGATCTTGCATCTACTACCTTCTGTTTTGCAGTTGCAGAATGAATCGTTGACATCAGTCCCTGTTCAATTCCCCAGTTTTCTTCCAATACCCGGCAAAGCGGAGCCAGACAGTTCGTTGTGCAGGATGCATTGGATACAATATCCATATCTGCTTCGTACTTTTCATGGTTGACACCGTATACAAATGTTGGTGTTACTTTATCCTTCGCCGGTGCAGAGATAATTACTTTCTTTGCTCCTGCCTTAATATGGTCCATAGCCTTCTCTGTTGTTGTATATGCACCGGTGGCCTCTACGATATATTCAGCCCCACACTCTTTCCATGGAATGTTAATTGCCTCTGTCTCTGAATATACCGGAACTTTCTTTCCATCAATTACAAGTCCACCTTCATATTTATCTAATGACTTTGGAAATCTGCCAAAAGTTGTATCATATTTCAGCATATATACAAGATAATCTAAATCTGCATTACGCACATTGATACCTGCGATTTCCATATCCGGCATGTCCATTGCTGCTCTGATTACAACTCTTCCAATTCTTCCAAATCCACTAATTCCAACTTTAATTGCCACGTTACAATCCTCCTGAATCTTTTCTCTTTACATTATATAGCCTCTTCTTTTCCAGTGTAAAAAAGAAAAGGAAGTATCACATAACTCTATGATACTCCCTTCATTTATAAAAGTAAATTAATTAAGAATTTAACGTGTTCGTTGATATATTATCAACGATTACTATATTTTTATCTGCATAAATTCACTTTTTAATTTCTTTTTACCTTTGCTGTCAACGCTCCATTTTCCACATCAATCAAAATGGTATCTCCGCTTCCCACATCACCTGACAGAATTAATCTTGCTGCCAGTGTTTCCACATGTTTCTGCAGATAACGTTTCAGTGGTCTTGCGCCGTACATCGGGTCATATCCACCATCGATAACGAACTGCTTTGCTTCTTCAGTCAGTTCAATCTGAAGCTCTCTGTCTGCCAGACGTTTATTCACATCTGCAATCAGAAGTTCTACAATGGCACCAATATTGCTCTTGGTAAGTGGCCGGAACATAATGGTCTCATCCAGACGGTTCAGGAATTCCGGTCTGAAGTGCGCACGCAGTTCAGCCATAACCTGTGCTTCTGCTTCCGGCTTAATCTCACCGTTTTCATCAATGCCATCCAACAGGTAAGAGGAACCAATGTTAGAGGTCATAATCAAAATAGTATTCTTAAAGTCAACTGTTCTTCCCTGCGAATCCGTGATTCGTCCATCATCTAATACCTGTAACAGTACGTTAAATACATCCGGATGTGCCTTTTCCACTTCATCAAACAATACAACAGAGTACGGTTTTCTACGGACTGCTTCTGTAAGCTGTCCTCCTTCATCATAGCCTACATATCCCGGAGGCGCTCCAATCAGACGAGACACAGAATACTTCTCCATGTACTCACTCATATCGATACGTACCATGTTGCTCTCATCATCAAACAAGCTTTCCGCAAGGGCTTTGGCAAGTTCTGTCTTACCTACACCAGTTGGACCAAGGAACAAGAAGGAACCAATTGGCTTTGTCGGGTCTTTAATTCCTGCCTTGGAACGAATGATTGCTTCTGTTACTTTCTGGACACTTTCATCCTGACCTACTACACGTTTGTGTAATTCCTTATCCAGATTCAAAGTCTTACTTCGTTCACTTTCATTTAACTTGGCAACTGGAATACCTGTCCATCTGGAAACGATTTTTGCAATCTCGTCCTCGGTTACCGCTTCGTGTACCAAAGACAAATCCTTGTTCTTTATCTGTTCTTCTTCATCTTCCAATTGTTTCTGAAGCTGTGGCAGGCGGCCATACTGCAATTCTGCTGCCTTGTTTAAATCATACTGCTGCTTTGCAATCTGAATTTCCTGATTGACCTGTTCAATCTGCTCACGAATCTTCTGTACCGATTCGACTGCACGTTTTTCATTATCCCACTGAGCTTTCTTCTTGGCAAATTCTTCTCTGTGCTCTGCTAAATCCTGTTGCAGATGTTCCAGTCTTTCCTTGCTCAGTCTGTCATCTTCTTTCTTCAAAGCAGTCTCTTCGATTTCAAGCTGTGTTACTTTTCTGCGAAGTTCATCCAGCTCTGTCGGCATGGAATCCAGTTCTGTTTTAATCAAAGCACATGCTTCGTCTACCAAATCAATGGCTTTATCTGGCAGGAAACGGTCGGAAATATAACGATGCGAAAGGGTTGCAGCCGCTACAAGCGCACCATCTGTAATCTTAACGCCATGATATACTTCATAACGTTCCTTCAATCCACGCAGAATGGAAATTGCGTCTTCTACAGACGGTTCATCTACCATAACCGGCTGGAAACGACGTTCCAACGCAGCATCTTTCTCAATATACTGTCGGTACTCATCCAATGTTGTTGCGCCAATACAGTGCAGCTCACCACGGGCAAGCATTGGTTTTAACATATTGCCTGCGTCCATGGAGCCTTCTGTCTTACCGGCTCCTACAATGGTATGCAGCTCATCAATGAAAAGAATAATCTTTCCTTCGCTGTTCTTTACTTCTTCCAGTACTGCTTTCAGACGTTCTTCAAATTCACCACGATACTTTGCTCCGGCTACCAAAGCTCCCATATCCAGTGCGAATACCTTCTTGTCCTTCAGACCTTCCGGAACATCGCCGGCTACAATACGCTGTGCCAGACCTTCTACTGCTGCTGTCTTACCTACACCAGGTTCTCCAATCAGAACTGGATTGTTCTTGGTCTTACGAGACAGAATCCGAATCACATTCCGAATTTCCGCATCTCGTCCAATCACTGGATCCAGCTTCTGCTCTCTTGCACGCTGTACCAGATCCTGTCCATATTTGTTCAGTGTATCATAAGTTGCTTCTGGATTATCACTGGTAACTCTCTGATTACCACGCACCGTAGAAAGTGCCTGCAGAAAGCTTTCTCTGGTAATACCCATCTCTTTCAACAGCGTTTTCATCTCTCTGCTTGCATATTTTAACAATGCAAGAAACAGATGCTCTACCGATACATATTCATCACCCATCTGCTTTGCTTCGTCTTCTGCATGAATCAATACATTATTCAGATTCTGACCAATGTAAAGCTGTCCACCTTGAACCTTCGGACGCTTATTAATTGCTTCCTCCACACGGTTCAATACATACTCCTTTGACATTCCCATCTTCTCAAGCAGCTTTAATATCAGGCTGTCATCAATGGTTATCAATGCGTCAAGTAAATGTTCCTGTTCTATTTCCTGGTTTCCATAGTCCGTTGCAATCTTCTCGCACTTCTGGACTGCTTCCATAGAACTTCTTGTAAATTTGCTAAGGTTCATAAACTACGCCTCCTATCTATCTAAATCAAATGAAATATAACTTGTTTTCTTGTTCTATTAGGAATATAACACAAAAGATTAGCACTCGTCAAGTGTGAGTGCTAATCTTTTTATGAAAATTCTGTGAACTTTTCCTATTTTCTTTACATTTACATCTGAATCCATCCAAAAGCATTTGCCACGGAACTAATAAAAATAATTGCGGCAAAAATTGGACACAGATACTGAATCATAAAATTAAAAATCTTCTTTCTGCGGAAAGTACCGCCTTCAAGGAGCATTTCCTCTTCTATTTTTTTCACCCCAATCGCTCTTGAAACCAAAAGGCAAATCGCAATCGCTGCAATCGGCATCATGACAGAATTCGTAAGAAAATCAAAGAAATCCAGGAACTGCATTCCTATAATACGAACACCTGCAAGCGGACCATATCCCAATGAGGAAAGACTTCCAAGAGCAACCATAATCACACCTACAATAATAGTGGCTTTCTTTCTGCCCCATTTCAGTTCATCCTGAAAAGTCGATACTGCACTTTCTGTAAGTGCAATCGAGCTTGTCACTGCTGCACACAGTACCAGTACAAAAAATAAAATCCCAACAACCGTGCCAAATCCCATACTTTCAAATACCTTAGGTATGGTAATAAACATTAAAGCAGGTCCTGCCTGTAATGTTTTGGCATCTCCACCTGAAAATGCAAATACCGCAGGAATAATCATAAGTCCTGCCATAACTGCAATGGCAGTATCAAAAATTTCTACATTCTTTGTAGACTCTTCAATCGATACCTCTTTCTTCATATAAGAGCCAAAAGTAACCAGAATTCCCATGGCAATTGAAAGAGAATAAAACATCTGTCCCATAGCAGACACCACCGTCATCCAGGAAAAATGTTTCACATTCGGCACCAGAAAATACTTCACACCTTCCAGTGCTCCCGGTCTTGTTACCGAATAAATAGAAATAATGACTGACAGAACAACCAGCACCGGCATCATAACTTTGGAAACACGTTCTACTCCGTTTTCCACTCCGGCATAAATAATGAAAACTGTAAATAAGGTAAACGCAATAAAACAAAGTTCTGTAGACATTCCATTGGAAATAAAATCTCCAAAATAACCATCTGCGGCAAGTTTTGCTCCATTTCCTTTGATATATTCTACAAGATATTTAATTACCCATCCTCCTATAACGGAATAATACGGCACAATTAAAACAGGAATGATTGCATTCAGCCATCCTCCGACAGACAGCCATTTTGATTTTCCACAGGAATGAAATGCTCCTACCGGGCTTTTCCTCGTCATACGTCCAAGTGCTGTTTCCGCTACAATCATAGTATAGCCAAAAGTCAATGCAAGGATAATATAAATCAAGAGAAAAATTCCTCCTCCGTATTTTGCAGCAAGATATGGGAACCGCCATATATTTCCCAATCCTACTGAAGCTCCTGCTGCTGATAATACAAATCCCAGCTTTCCAGAGAACATGCTTCTCTTTTCGTGTTGTTTTTCCATAATCTTCTCTCCTTCGTCCTCTATCCTTTTCAGATTAATGGGCATTCTCTTTTAGTGTTCCCTCAATCACCTTAATACTGATTGGTTTGGAAATATAGCCCGTCATACCGGCTTCCCGGCATTTCTGCCTGTCACTTGCATAGGTATTTGCAGTCATTGCAAAAATAGGAATATCATTGTCTTCTCTCTGACTCTCGCGAATCAGTCTGGTTGCCTCCAAGCCATCCATAACCGGCATCTGCATATCCATAAAGACCGCAAAATAGTATCCAGTTTCGGAACCTTCGAACTTCTCCACACCGATTTTTCCATTTTTCGCCCAGTCCACAGTAAAACCGATACTTTCTAATAATTCTACCGCTATTTCTGCATTCAATGCATTATCCTCTACCAGTAATGCCCGTTTTCCAATAAAATCCGCATAGCTTTGTTCCGCATCATTTTTCGCATGAAGCACTGCTTCCCGTTGTTCCTCAGAAGCAGGTGGAAGCGGCAATTCTACGGTAAATGTAGAGCCTTTTCCAAGTTCACTTTCTATAGACAGACTTCCATGCATCAACTCTGTAAATCCTTTTACCACAGACATACCAAGTCCGGCTCCCTCTGTCTTGGAAATGCGGCTGTCCTCAGCCCGTGAATAATCTTCACAAATATGTTCGATAAATTCTTCCGTCATACCAATACCATTATCTGTACATCGGAAACGGTATCTGTTTTCTGAAACCATGTCCATGGAAACATCAATCTTTCCTCCGCCCGGTGTATATTTAATCGCATTTGACACAATATTAATAATAATCTGGCTGAGCCGGTTGGTGTCACCGATTACGACGCAGTCATCTAAAACACAGTATAAATTCAGGTTCTGCTCCTTTTTCTCGGCCAGCGGTCTCAGAATATCCACGCTGTTTATCAAACAGTTCTTTGGAGCAAACGGCTTCTGAAGCAGCTCTATATGTCCATATTCCAACTGATTGACATCCAGAATCGAATTAATCAGCATGAGCAGATAACTTCCTTCTGACGCAATACTGTCCAGCGCATTCTCCAGTTTGACCGAATCATTCTGATATTTCTGCGCTACCTGCGTCATACCGAGCACCACATTCAGCGGTGTCCGGATATCATGACTCATCTTAGAAAAGAAGTTCTGTTTGGATTCATTTGCAGCCTTAGATTCCTGAAGTGCCACGGATAATTCTTCCGAAATCTTCTGCTGCTTCCTCTTACTTCTTACCTGCATAAAATACAGAATAATGAAAAATCCGGCTAAAAAGAAGCTTACAACCATCATAATCAGAACCGATGGATGGGTATACAAATATCCTGCTACAGACTGGGTCAAAGTTCTCTCCAGATATTTCTGTACAATATCTGTCCCGTTCTGTTCCGCAACGATTGATAACGTTTTCTCCCACAGTCCGTAAAACAATACATTATCTTTCGCATTAATTCCCATACTGAGTTCCAGAGAAGCTCCCGGAACAATTTCCACCCGCAACCGGTTTCTTGTATCATCCTGCGCCAGTCTCTGTGCTGTATAGGTCATCAGGAGAACACCATCTACCTTGTCATCTAAAACACTCTGGGTACATTCTTCCAGACTGTCTGCTACTACCACTTCCGCTTCCGGCCAGGTCTCCTCAATAATCTTACGAACCGGAATATTATCATCTACAATAGTAAGCTTCTGAAACCGGTTCGATGCATCTGTTTTACAGAGCACGGATACGGTTGTCTTCAGATAAGCGGAGGTTATTTTATATTTACTCTCACCCTCGTCCTCGTAGCAGCCGTCCATATCCATCCAGATATCCACATCACCGGAATTGATAACTTCCTCATATTCTTCCTTCGTGGATACAGGAATAATCTCATAATCCAGTCCCAGGTCTGCTGTGACACCTTTAAAAATATCCACTGCAATGCCCTTTGGTTCCCCGTCTTCATACCAGGAATACGGAGTCTGTTCCGGATTCATGACTGCCCGTATCACCGTCTGATTCTTCCGCATTTCATCCAGAAAATTCTGTTCCTCTTCGGTATAATCTGTAGTTTTACCGGAACTTCCATAATACTTATTAAATAAATCGGTTCTCCAGGTAGGAAGTTCCACATTCATCTCATTAATCGCATCGTCCAGTGCATCCACAAGTGCCTGGTCCTCTTTGCGTACCATCAGATAATAAGGGGTCTGTTCCAGTTCCTCTACCACCCTTTCACCCTCCAGAGTACTGATATAACTGTTGACAAGCGCATCCACTTCTCCATTGATTAACGCATTTGTAAGCTCTGCCGGAGTCTCATAATAAGCAAGTTCATAAGTAAATCCCTTGGATTTCGCAAATTCTTCAAATTTTTCCTTATAGGTATGACGCTCCAGAATACCAATCCGGAGTCCATTATAGGTATCATAGTCTCCTGCCACTACTTTGGTATTTCCAACCTTTACTGTCATACAGGTTGTTGCAGTAATCGACGGATGTCTGGAAAATGCAAATTCCGCATCACGCTCTTCTGTCCATTTAGCTGCTGTATAAATATCCAGCTCACCATTTCGAAGCATGTCTACACATTCGGAAGCACTTTTATCATATCCCACATAGGAAAATGTACATTGCAGATAATTTGCAATCGTCTGCATCATCTCATATCCATAACCCGAACGTTCTCCATTCTCATCCTGTATGTTAAAACAGTCATTAGGGAAAAAGGCCACCTTATAATTCGGTGTTTCCTCACTTGGCACATCTGCCGCATAAACTGTGCCCATCCAATTCAATGAAATAATTATAGTTAATAAAAAAGCTGTAAATCGTTTCATCTTTCTAATTCACTCCATCAGTATAACAATAGATTGCTTCTATCTTATAATGGAAAACCCCTATTGTCAATTTATCATTCCGGAAAAGCGTATAAAAAAAGTACAAGTTTTCACAACCTGCACTTTTTCACGTTTTTATTCTAAAGCAAATGACGGAATGGCCGAACAAGGATACGAAGTACACTGTAAAACATCTGTTTCTTCTTATTCAAGGTCTTTTCCTTGTACAGACTTCCTTCTGTTTCCTGACCATCAGGGCAAACCTCTTTACTTTTTTCTATATAAGTATCTTCTGTAGCACGTATCTGTTCGTTTAATTCCTGACTTTCTATCACAAGCATCAATTCTGTATCCAGGTAAGTGCTTCTCATATCCAGATTATAAGAACCTACTATGGAAATATCGTCATCCACCAAAACCGCCTTCGTATGTACTGCATGTTCATTCATCAGTTCGTACACCATCACACCTGTATCCAGTATTTTCTGTTTTTGAGTCAGATAGTCCGTACATCCCCACGGATTAGAGCCTTTCTCCACTGCATTCAGAATCACCTTTGTATCTGCTTTCTCAGAAATATGCTCCAATACTCCATACATATAATCATTACAGATAACATATGGTGTCTGAATAATGACATTCTCACCCTGAAGGGCAAGTGCCTCAATTGCCTGAAGCACCTGAGGGTTCTTTCTTCCGGCCTGCGTACCATTATCAATCAATGTAATTTTATCTACCGGAAAAGTATCTTCTTCCCAGTTGTCATATGTATCTATATCCATATACTTCTTTCTTAAAGTATCATACTTTGCTTCTAATTCATGGTACTGCTCTGTATAGTATTCCTGACCATGACGGTCTTTCTTCCGAGATACATGGTCTTCATTCCAGATTCTTTCAAAATAATCTTCCAGTTCCAACAAGGAGTCTGATTCTCCATCTGAGGTATCATACATCAGAATATCCCGGTCTGCATTAATTCCGGTCTGCTTGTCTCCAAGGAAAATATCATTGGTATTACGTCCACCCAACAGATACATCCGTTCATCTACGATGATATATTTATCATGCATACGATAATTCAACCGGAACAGATTCGTAACCGTAATGGGATTATAGATTCTGACCTCCACATTCTCATGTGCTGAAAGTGCCTGAAAAAGCTTATTGCCATCCAGAAAAAGTTTCTGATAAATTCCGTCAATCAGAAGCTGCACCTGCACCCCTCTGTCTGCCGCATGATACAAAGCGGCTAAGATTTCACTACCACTGTCATCTGCACGCAAATCAAAAGTAGACAGCACAACACTTTCTTTTGCCGCTCCAATCATCCGAAGCCGCCAGATAAGTGCTTCTTCATTATCATCGATACAGCGGATTCGCTCACTGTTCTCTGTTTTTTCCCCGTTTGCTTCCTGTTCTGACCTGATACCTTCTCCCATCTGACTTACTTCTCTTGCATACTCCGAAGTCGGATGTTTGCAGAAATACGGAAACAATACATTTGCTATGAAAAGAGCTGCCAGAAGCAGCCCTATGATTATCATGAATCGTTTTATATATTTTTTCATAAATTTGTCTTTATATAAATCACTGTTTTCTCTGTTGCGATATTCCTTACCATACATGCAGCATACGTAAAACTGCCACTGCCACAATCAGAACTAAAATCGAAAGGGTTACATTCTTCGGCTTACGAAGCTTGAAATTGGTAATAAATAATAAACCAACTGCAAGTACAAGTACGTGAAGTCCTAAGAAAAAGTCCTTCCCAAGAAACGGCTTCAGTGAAAACATAATCGGTAAGGCAATTGCCATGGATGTAATCGGAAGTCCCTGATAATATTCTCTTTTTTCTGCTGTTTCGCTCTGTCTCACTTCTTCTGTCACATTGAACCACGCAAGTCGAATCAATCCTGCAAGCACATAGAACATCAGAATCACAATTCCCACTCGGCTGCGCATCCCCATGCAATAGCACAAAAGTGCCGGACTCACACCAAAGCAAATTACATCTGACAGGGAATCAATCTGGATTCCAAAGTTCTTTTCCACTTCCGTACGGTTCTTCTTAGTTCTTGCAATCTTTCCGTCAAACATATCACATAGGCCGGAAATAGCAAGACAGACTACTGCATATTTAATCTTTCCATTTACCGAAAACATCATACCGCTCATGGATACTATGAGACTGATATAAGTAAGAACTACCGTATAATCGTAAACACCTAACATTTTTTAACCCTCTTTTTTCTTCCAATAGTAAAATTCGCCACAATTGTAAATAATGCACTGATAATCAGTTCTGTATAATAGCCAAGTCCACGGCTTAATATCATTCCCGGAAGTAATAGCTGGCTGCCGAAAATTGGCAGGAATATAATGGAGAACAATTTCTCACTGATTCCCATTCCACCAGGAAGCGGCAGCATATCTACCGACACGGAAATACTTCCCTGCAGAAGAGCAATGACCCCTGCAGAATATTTCGAAAGTCCAAAGGAACGATAAACAAACCAGGTACCCATAAAAAGCGCAAACCGCTGAAATACCGTAATTGCAAACACTTCTATTAAAACCCGCACATGTTCTTTTAAGTATACCGCAGTCGCTCTGTACTGGTCCATTGACGCATTCAGCTTCTCCAGCCGGGAGCTTTTTCTTCTCATAAGATGCAGCTTTTCCAGCAGCTCAAGCCCTTTTACCAGAATGGTTCTTGCAAGGTCCGGATGAAAGACCAGCACCAGCATGGCCGTCACACAGAATACATTCAGTGCAGTTCCCAGATAGAACACATAACGCACATTATAGAGATAAGTATGTATAAATCCCTGACCGAACACAGTAAGCACTACACCAATCGCAACCAGCACCAGCTTATATGTAATCGTAATTATCATCAACACTAAGGTCGAGACCGGAATCGGAATTTTTTCTTTTTTCATAAAATAGATTTGTGCCGGCTGTCCTCCTGTTGCAGACGGAGTAATACAACTAAAGAAAAATCCTACCGAAGAGAACAAAAAACAAGTTCTTTTCTTCAACTTAATTCCAAGCGTGTGCATCATGTAGTAAATAATGATTGACTCACCCCAGATAAAAATCACTACACAGACAACCGCCGCCATGATCCATAACGGATTCACGGTCTTTAAAATATCCGATATCTCTCCCAAATCTTCCCCATGAAAGACCCCGTAAAGGGTTCCTCCAAATACAAGAATCAGAAAGATGATATTGAACAGGAACTTTTTTTTGTTTTCCATAGATTCACCTTCTAAAATTCAAGTCATCGTTAATTTTGTCACATATCCGTTTATTCTATCACACTTTTTTCAGAAAGTACATTTATTTTTATTGATATTACAAATTCATCTCTATTTTTTCTCTTTCTGCCGCATTGCCAAGAATAATATTCAGCACTACTGCTGTCAAAATAATGCCTGCGCCCACCAGTGCAAATTGTCCCATTTTCTCTCCATAAAACAGAAATACCCATACTGGATTTAATATTGCCTCCAGTAGTCCTATGAGAGATGCACTTACCGGACTTGTTAATCTGCTTCCTTTGGCAAAAAACACATACGCCAGTCCTACCTGAAAAATTCCCAGTGCCAAAAGTGCCAGCAGTGCAGTTCCATTTAATGTAAGAACATTCTTCATGAACGGAACAGCAATGAGAACTGACAGACCAAAAGCCAGCATACTTGCATCCTCACTGCTTGCCTCAGGAAGGGAATTAATGAAATACACTCCCGAAAAACAAAATCCAGCACAGATTGCAAGAATATTTCCAAAAAGTTTTCCGCCATCCAACTGGTCAAAGAAGAACAAAATCATTCCTGCAAATGCCATTCCCACAACCGCGCACTGATATGGCTTCGGCTTTCGCTTCTGATAAATGCAATCCCACACCAACACGAAAACCGGTGCTGTATATTGCAGTACAATTGCATTCGCAGCCGTAGTAAGCTTATTGGCAATTACAAAAAGCAGATTCGTAAATAGCAGACACATTGCTGCCGCAACTATTTTCTTATTTACTTTTATTTTAATCCGTTTCTTGAAAATCCAGAAAAATAATAATGCTATCAGAGACCTTGCTCCATTAATCATCATTGCATTTCCAGGGATATATTTAATCAGAATTCCTCCCGTTGACCATAAAATAGCTGTCAAAAGTATATATAGATTTCCTTTATTCTGCTGACTCATGTGTAATCCTCCGTTCTGCTCACAATCAGATTTATTGTACCACATTTCAGGAAGATATCCAATACTACAGTAACTTGCCAGATACAAAAATTGTCAAGAAGCAGAAAAAGGACAAACATGCCTTTTCGACCGTCTGTCCTTCTACTATACTGTATAAATATTAAGATTTTATTACTATTCCATAATATCTTTTCTTAAGATTTTATGAATGCGCTCTTCGTTAAGTCCACGAATCACTTCTGTAGCCATATTGATTGCTGCATCAATATCTTCCATTGCACAGAAGTTATAATGTGTATGAACATAACGGGATGGGATTCCAAGAACCAGTACAGGTACAGCTTTGCTTTCCAGACTGATTTTTCCGGCATTTGTTCCGCCACCTCTTCTGACAGCATCCTGATACTTGATACCCTTTTCGTCTCCAATTTCATGTGCATATTCTGCAAACACCGGATTAGAGATGTAGCTTACGTCCATACGGCGAATCTGCACGCCTTTCTTTAAAGCTCCCTGAGATAAAGTTTCTCCATAGTAGAAGTCATCTGCCGGAGAACCTTCAAATACAATTGCAAGGTCTGGTTTAATAATCTGTGATGTCACAGTTGCTCCACGGGTTCCTACTTCTTCCTGCGCTGCAAAACCGCCAACTACATCCACTGCTAAATCTTTGTCATTCGCAAGTGCTTTCATTGTTTCAATAATACAGGTGCATCCAAGTCTGTTGTCAAATGCTTTTCCATAACAGATTTTCTGTTCTTCGTGATATTCGAATGTTACATCTGGCATAATCGGGTCTCCCGGATGAATACCATAAACCTCCAGTACTTCTGCCTTGCTACTTGCTCCTACATCTACCGCTAAATCTTCGATATCAAGGTCACATCCTCTTTCATTTGCTTTTAAGAAATGAACTGGCTTTGAAGTAACAATTCCTTTGATTTTCTTTCCTTCGCTATTTCTGACAATGACAGAATGTGCAGGAATATTTGTCAAATGGATTCCGCCAAGAGCTACGATATTCAATAAACCATTGTCGCGGATGCTCTGTACCATAAATCCACATTCATCTGTATGTGCGTCTAACAGAATGACCGGCTTCTTTCCCGAAAAGTCTTTACGCTTCATATATACGTTGCACATTGCATCATTGGAAACGTCAAATCCTTCTGTAAATTTCTTAATCACTTTACAAACTTCTTCTTCAAATCCACTTGGTCCAAAGGCATTTGTAATTTCTTCAATCAGTTTAATGTCTGCCATTTTCTTTTCCTCCGTATTATCTCTTTAATAAACAATGAAAGAATGCGCTACCACAATATCGTGATAATTGTCTGATTCCACACAGTTTGTACGTTCATCTACCGCACGTACACCTGGGAAGAAAGACATCGTATACGCCTTTTTCAAGTCTTTATAATTTGCAAGATAAGTAAACTTATCCGGCATTTCTATTTTACCACATGAGAAATCTTTTGAAAGAGCTTCTTTCACTTTTGATCTCAGTTCTTCAATTACAGTCTGTGGGTCTTTGTTAATTGTAGAGCCTCCGCATCCCGATTTGGTGGCTACTGTTGTAATCTCAGGTACCATATCATGTGCCAGCTTACAGATTCCTTCATCCCCTGACAGGAAAAGCACCGGCACACCCATCATGCCTGCGGTGTAACTGTTCAGCATAAATTCGCTCATAGGCTTTCCATTTAATGTAATGTAATTGGTATTTCCCGTGGAAGTATGACATAGCGGGCTTTCCGGACTTCCTGCCGGTGAATGATATCCTACATAGAATACACCATCAAAAGATTCATCCAGACCAAACATCATATTATATGGATGTCCGCTCTTACCTCTGATTAAGGTAACTCCCTTTGGCATCTGCATCACGTCAATATTTGTAGCATCACCGTGCCCGTCTTTTACTACAATCTCTGTTGCGCCTGCTTCCAATGCTGCCTCACAAACCGCCACCACTTCTTCTGTCATTCTCTTTGCGAATGCCTGATAGCAGCTTTCTGTCTTATGTGTTTCTGCGCCTAAAGTCGTTCCTGTACAGCCTTCAATGTCTGCACTAATAAACAGTTTCATGTGATTCCCTCCTGCTCTTATTATATGATGCCGGGGTCAAAAGCCCCAACTCTGATGCCTGTGGATTTAGACCTTTTGCCCCTGGCATCATTATATCTTAGATATATAAAAAATACATCTGTCTTTTATCTGCTTTACGCATGGTAGCAAAAGTGCAGAAAGGAATTGCTTCCCTTCTGCACTTTTGTTTATTTCTGCTGCTGACTGTATAAATGACAATATACCTCATGTCCCGGTGCAATCTCCACTCTTTCAGGAGCTTTTTCCTTACAGATACCCATACATTTCGGACATCTAGTATGGAATTTACATCCTGTTGGTGGATTCAGTGCTGAAGGAATATTTCCTTCCAGTATGATTCTTTCTTTCTTTGCTGTAGGATCCGGAATCGGAACAGCAGAAAGAAGCGCCTGTGTATATGGATGACATGGATTCTTGTACAATTCTTTCTTATCTGCCATTTCCACAAAATTTCCCAGATACATAACACCAACACGATCACTGATATGCTCTACAACACTCAAATCATGCGCCACAAAGATATAGGTCAGATTGTATTCTTTTTTCAGTTTATTCATCAGGTTCAGTACCTGTGACTGAATAGAAACATCAAGAGCTGATACCGGCTCATCAGCGATAATCAGTTTTGGCTGCACTGCAAGTGCTCTTGCAATTCCGATACGCTGTCTCTGTCCACCACTGAACTCATGCGGATAACGGTTTACATGGTAAACATCCAGTCCAACTTCCTGAATCAGTTCGATAACCCTTGCATCAATTTCTTCCTTTGTTTTTGCAAGACCGTGAATCTTCAATGGTTCTGCAATAATATCGTGAACAGACATTCTTGGGTTCAGTGATGCGTATGGATCCTGAAATACCATCTGGATTCCCTTGCGGATTGGACGCATTTCTTTGTTATTCAGTTTGGCAATTTCCTTCCCGTCAAATACAATGCTTCCATCAGTTGGTTCAATCAGTTTACAGAGTGCTTTTCCAAGTGTGGATTTTCCACATCCGGATTCCCCAACGATACCGAACACTTCTCCCTCATGAATTTCAACGTCTACTCCGTCAACGGCCTTTACATAAGATGGTTTCTGAAAGAGTCCATTATTCACTGGATAATACACTTTTACACCTTCGGCTTTTAATAAAATATTATCCGACATCCTAATTTCCTCCTTTCACATTCTCGCATCTCCAGCATTTGCTCTGGTGTCCGTTCCCCAGATCGAAGAAACCTGGTTCTTCTTCACGGCAACGGTCTGTCGCATACTTACAACGAGGTGCAAATTTACATCCTTTTGGCATGTACTTTGGATTCGGTACATTTCCCGGAATAGAATCCAGTTCATCTACCTCCACTCCCATCTTAGGAATGGATGCCAGAAGACCTTCTGTATATGGATGACTTGGGTTTGCAAACAAATCATACACATTTGCTTTTTCGACCACACGTCCACAATACATAACTACAACATCATCACATACTTCGGCAACAACACCGAGGTCATGTGTGATAAATAAAATGGATGTTCCGATTTCATCTTTCAGTCGGTTCATCAAATCCAGAATCTGTGCCTGAATTGTAACGTCAAGCGCTGTCGTTGGTTCATCTGCAATCAGAATCTTCGGATTGCATACCAGAGCCATGGCAATCATAACACGCTGTCTCTGTCCGCCGGAAAGCTGGAACGGATATTCATCGACCATTTTTTCCACACGCGGAAGTCCGGTCTTTTTCAGAATATCAATCGTCATCTTCTTTGCTTCTTCTTTTGATACTTTCTGATGAAGCAAAATATTTTCCATAATCTGATCCCCGATTTTCATTACCGGGTTAAGGCTGGTCATAGGTTCCTGGAAGATCATCGTGATATCACGACCACGCATCTCTCGTCTTTCTTCATCAGAACATTTTAAAATATCTTTTCCTTCAAAAAGGATTTCTCCTTCTACGACTTTACCTGTTGTCCCCATTAAGAGACCCATAAGAGAAAGGGCGGTAACACTCTTTCCACTTCCTGATTCTCCTACAATCCCCAATGTGGCTCCTTTTTTTAATTCTATATCCACACCATCAACTGATTTCACAGTTCCATTATCAGTAAAGAAATAGGTGTGCATATCTTTAATCTCTAATATATTATTATTGTCCATATACTCCCTCTTCTCTTAATCTGATAATTTCGGGTCCAATGCATCACGAAGACCATCGCCTAATAAGTTAAAGCTTAATACGGTCAGGAAAATCGCAAGACCCGGGAAGAATGTGATGTGCCAACTGTTCATCATGTAGTTTCTTCCATTACTTAATAACAGTCCCCATTCCGGTGTTGGCGGCTGTGCCCCCATCCCCAGGAAACTAAGACCTGATGCTGTCAAAATGGAGTTACCAATTGACATTGTATATTGTACGATAATATTTGGAATTGCTCCCGGAAGAATATGCTGAAATAAAATTCTGGCATCACTTGCCCCCAGACTCTTTGCTGCCTGAACGAATACGCTGCTCTTTAAGGATAATGTGGCGCTTCGTACCAGTCTGGCAAATGTCGGTGTACTAAATACTGCAACTGCGATTACTACGTTACCAAGACCACTTCCTAAAATAGCTACAATCGCAATTGCCAGAATCAGTCCAGGGAATGCAAAAAGTACGTCACAGACTCTCATGATAACTGAGTCTAAGATTCCTCCGTAATATCCACCCAGAAGTCCAAGAATTGTACCGCATACTGCTCCGATTGTTACGGAGAACAAACCGACGGACAATGAAATTCTTGTACCGCAGATAACACGGGAAAAAAGGTCTCGTCCAAATTCATCTGTTCCAAACCAATGTGCAGAACTCGGTCCCTGCATAATGGCACTATAGTCATATTCATTAATTCCATATGGTGCTACCTTATAACTGATAAAAGATAAAACCACTAAAAAGAGTATAAAGCCTAACGCAACCAATGCAGTTTTCTGCTTCTTAAATTTTCTGACAAATTCTTTAAAGGGAGTTTTAATATCGTCTTTTTCTGTTTTTGCTGCTGTGTTTACTGCTGCTTTTTTTGCCATTCTCTTATCCTCCCTTCCTAACTTAACTGAATTTCCGGGTTCAATACCGCATACAGGATATCAACCAGCAAATTAATAACAATAAAGTGCAAAGAGAAAATAAGGATGAGTGACTGAATCGCTGGATAATCACGGTAATTTACAGACTCAATCAACAAACTTCCCAATCCTGGATAAGCAAATACACTTTCTGTGATAACCGAACCTCCAAGGAGGAAACCAAACTGTAAACCGATTACAGTTACTACGGAAATCATAGAGTTACGGAATGCATGCTTCCAGACTACGATTTTTTCTTTAATACCTTTCGCACGAGCTGTACGAATATAATCTTCTTTCAATACTTCAATTAATGAAGAACGGGTAAAACGAGCTACTACCGCAGCTACACTTGTTCCCAGTGTAATGGCAGGAAGTACAAGACTCTTTAACGAATCTGCTCCTGTAGTAGGGAACCATTTTAAATTGACACCAAATACAATGATAAGCATAAAGCCTATCCAGAACGAAGGCAGCGAGATACCGGATACCGCTAACGTCATACCTGTATAATCCTGCCATTTACTTCGATTCTTTCCGGACCATACACCCAACAAAATTCCAACAAGAGAGCTCCACAGCAGACTGGCAAGTGTCAGTTTTACTGTATTCGCATATCTGTTGGAAATTTCTGTAGTAACTGGTCGTTTTGTTCGAAGTGATGTTCCAAGATCTCCCTTAAAAAGACCTGTAACATAATTAACATATTGTGTTGGAATTGGTTCGTTTAATCCTAACTCTTCACGAATAACTTCAATATCTTCCTGAGTTGCCTGGGCCCCTGCAACCATCTGTGCAGGGTCCCCAGGGATTAATCTTACAAAAAAGAATACAAAAGTTACAACGATGATCAGAGTAGGAATTACTTCGACAATTCTTTTCGAGATGTATCTTAGCATTTCTAATCACCTTTCAACGGCTGACATTCTTTATTTTGCCATTCTGGCATTTCTGATCCACAGACCACCATCCGGCATGTTACCTACATTAATAATGTTCTTATTGTTACCCCATGTGTTGCTGTCGAATGCAAGGCAAACCATTGGAGATTCTTCCCAGATAATATCCTGAGCTTTTTTGTAAGCTTCTGCTCTCTTATCCGGATCTGCTGTCTTAAGTGCATCAAAGAGGAGAGAATCCACTTCTTTATTCTCATAATAGCAGATATTGTAACTCATTGGCGGCTCTGACTCAATTGCAACAAGTGGACGAATACCCCAGTCAGCATCTCCTGTTGATGGTGACCATCCGATTGTGTACATATCCACTTCTGCATCAGCACCTGCGTCTGTGCAGCTTGCTACTTTTTCCTGAAGGATGGCATTTTCCATACCATTTAACTGAAGATTGATTCCGACCTGCTCTAACTGCTGTTTCAGGAATTCTGCCTGTTTCTGGTTTCCTGTTGTAGAAGCATACATAAGTGTTGTTGTAAATCCATCCGGATATCCTGCGTCTGCTAACAGTTCTTTTGCTTTTTCAATGTTATACTTGTATACGTCATTGGCAACATGGAACTGTACGTTTGGACCAATGATAGAGTCTGCCGGTGTTGCAAGACCATTCTTAACAACTGCACAATATGCGTCTTTATCAATTGCATAGTTAATTGCCTGACGTACTCTCGCATCATTGAATGGAGCTTTCTGGTTGTTCATGAATAAGTAACGAACAACAATACTTTCGTCACTTTCTACATTAAGGTTAGAATCCTGTGACAGTGCTGCAAAGTTTTCACTTGGTATCGGCCAGATTAAATCTGCTTCGCCAGACTGAAGCATAGCTACACGTGTTGCAGATTCAGCTACCGGTTTGAATGTAATTGTCTTGAATCCGGCATCAGATTCTGCAAGTGGTGTTCCACCACAGATATCTTTGTCATATCCCCACCAGTCTTTGTTAAGTTCCAGTGTAAGGTGTTCGCCTGCTACCCATTCTTTGAATGTGTACTGACCTGTTCCTACAGGTTCTGCTGCAACGGTTGCGCTTCCTTTTTCAATCTGTTTCGGGCTTACGCAAACAGTACATGGATGAGCAAGGTTGTTGATGAATGCACCGAATGGTGAAACCAAAGTAACTTTGATTGTATATTCATCTACGATTTCTGTCTTGTCCAGAACATTTGACAGGAAAGTTGTTCTCTTAAGACCAAGGGATTTGTCTGCCCAACGATCGAAGTTTGCTTTTGCTGCTTCCGCATTCCAAGGTGTTCCGTCTGAGAAAGATACACCTTCACGAAGTTTGAATGTGAATTCTGTTGCATCATCATTTGCTTCATAACTTTCAGCAAGCATATTTACTACATTCATATCTTCGTCGAATCCAAATAAACCGTCCATCATAAGTCTCTGAACGTCACCTGATAAGGTATCATTCGTATCCATTGGATCCAAAGTTGTGAAGTCAACTGATACAGATGCTACAAGATCGTGATCCTGAGACACTGATTCGCCTTCTGCGACTTCTGTTTTTTCTGTTGTTGTCTTGTTGCCTGTTGTACCTTTAGAGTCTGTGTCTTTTCCTGAAGAGCCACAGCCAACCATAGCCACTGCCATAACTGCTGCGAGAGTCCAGGCTAAAATTCTCTTTTTCATAATACAAGAAACCTCCTTTAATCATTTTTAATGAAATGTCAAAATTCCTGTCATCCTTTGCCGTTTCATTATTTCTCACATTATAGCATCTCAGTACTTCCCACGTCAAGCTTTTCTGCAATCCTTTACTACGTAAAACTTTAATGTGCTAAATTATTCTTGACAGTCAAAAAAGTAGAATGTATGATTTATAAGATGAATTTATATTACAGAGGAGCAATGAATTATGAAACCAGTTATCGGCATTTTATCACATATCGGCTCTCACAGCACCAGTCCTCTCGGAATCAGCACTCTTGGAAATACCTATGTTGTTTCTATAGCAAAAGCAGACGGAGTTCCTGTGATTCTTCCGGTTATCATAGACGAAGCAGATATGGAACCGTATCTTGATATGTGTGATGGATTTTTATTCAGCGGAGGAATCGACATTTCTCCTTCCTATTTCAATGAGGAGCCACATTTAAAACTTGGGCAGACCAATCTTGAATTAGATAAAACCCAGCTTACATTTATGGAAAAGGCTCTGAAAACAGGAAAACCAATTCTTGGTATCTGCCGTGGTCATCAAGTGCTGACTGTTGCCACTGGCGGAACGCTTTATCAGGACTTGTCCGAGCATGAAGGCACCTATGTAAAACATTTCCAGGAAACACATAATGGTGATTATTCTCATAAGGTAACTTTAGAACCAGACTCCCTGATTTCCGGTTTGTTTGAGAAAACCATTTACACAAACAGTTTCCATCATCAGGCAGCAAAAGACCTTGGAGAAGGAGTAAGAGCAATCGCTTATTCCCAGGACAATATAATAGAGGCAATTCAAGTGGAGAATCACAAATTTGCTTTGGGAATCCAGTGGCATCCAGAAGCTATGTTTGCACATGGAGATGAATCTATGCGACCACTCTTTGCCGCATTTGTTAATGCATGTAAAAATAAGTAAAAAACAAGACGAACAGGACTACATAAAAAACCACAGAAGCTCTATATCTTATTACACTGATATAACATCCTTCTGTGGTTTTTTCTTACTCTACAATAATTTTTCTACTTCTTTCATATATGGGATGGACGGTACAGCCCCCGGTCTTGACACCGCAATTCCCGCTGCAATCGCACACATTCTCATCGTTTCTTCTACACTTTTTCCCTGAATCAGTCCTGCAATAAAATATCCGGTAAAGGTATCTCCCGCTGCAGTTGTATCTACTGTCTCTACTTTATAAATCGGCTGTTGACAGCGTTTTTCTTTATCTGCATATACGGAGCCCTCTCCACCAAGGGTAAGGACAACCTTTGCATTCTCATATTTTGCTAAAATTCCATCAATGATTTTATCCGGCTCTGTTTCTCCTGCAATCTGTCCGCCTTCAATTTCATTTAATAAAAAACAGGAAATTTTATTCATATCACAGGAATCCAGTGCATCGTCAAACGGAGATGGATTTAAGAAAATCTGCATTCCTTTTTCATATGCCTTATCAATAATATAATCCAGTTCATTAATTTCATTCTGAAGCAGGATAATATCATCCTTTTCAAACCCGCTTAACACTTCATCTACAAACTCACGGGTAATAGCCCTGTTTGCTCCACCATACAGTAAAATACAGTTCTGTCCATTTTTATCTACCTGAATAATGGTATGACCGTTCTTCTCATCACACACACGTATGTATTCGTCCCGGATTCCGTATTCTTTTGCAGTCTCCCGGAAAATTTTTCCTTCTTCCCCAATGAGTCCTGCATGATAAACCTCCACTCCCGCTTTTGCAAGTGCCGTGGACTGGTTAAATCCTTTGCCACCTAAAAAGGTGTTCATTCCCTGGCTGTTCTGTGTTTCCCCCGGAAGTACCATATGATCCACGGTATACACATAATCCAAATTCATAGAACCAAAATTTAATACACGCATCTTCTGCTCCTCTTCTCTCTATTTTTCAAAAAATGCAAGAATATCCTGATATACCTGCTCTTTTCCTTCTTCATTAATGACTTCATGCTTCATTCCGTCATAGACCTTGCTTTCCACATTCTGATAACCGATTCGCTTTAAAGTCCGAAGAGTATCTTCCAGCCCTTTCGTTCCACCGGTTACCGGATCTTCCTCTCCACTGATACTGAAAATGGGAAGATTTGGATTCTTACACTGGTATTTTGCAAAACGTTTCAACTCTGCATCTGCTTCCCAGATTGTCATTACCGCACGGTTCATATATTTATAACCGGTGCAAAGCGGATCCTCCCGGTATGCCTTAATTGCTTCCGGATTTTTCACAACCCAGCTGTTTTCATCATTGTCCCCAATCTGCATAATCCACCGGTTATGGCCTCGTTTTCCGCTGAATAAAGACAATGTATTTCCCACGATATTCCCAAATCTGGAAATCGGAATATAATTTACAGTTCCCGATAAAAGCAGCTTATCAATCCGGTCATCATGCTTCTGCAAATAAACTCTGGAAATCAGAGAGCCAAAGGAATGTCCAAATAAATAGAACGGCTTATCCGGGTAACGCTTCTGCATATAATCTGTCACAAGGACCTGGTCTGCAATGATTTCATCAATTCCATCCATATATCCAAGAGGATAGGCATCGTTTAAGGATTCCCCGTGCCCTCTGTTATCGGAAATAATTACCGCATAGCCATGTTCATTCAGGAATTGAATCAGATGATAATACCGCTCCTTATGCTCCTTGGCACCATGGATGATTTGAATCACACCCTTGGGATTTTCCACGTCAAATACTACCACTGCCAGTAATAAGCCATCACTCGCCTTTATTTTTAACTGCTCCATCTTCTTTCTCCTTCATGTCCGGGTATCCGAAAACAGACTTCGTATTCTTACCAGGTTTTCCAGGCAATAACAATACTTTTCTTTCACATATTCTTTTCTGGAAAACGGAAGTGCAAACAAATACGCATGCCCGTTATTCTGTTCATCCATACTGATAGTGCTTATGGTAAATAATGCTACCATCATTGTAATATATGGCATAAGAAATGTCGAGTATTTGTTCATAACGGAATAAATAATTGTAAATCCAGAATTCCCTTCAGTTCTTCGATATTAGCAGATCCTCCAACAATGCGTTGCTTTGGCGAATCATTATACCCATCTTTCTATCATTTCTTTTGCGTTATCCACATCGCTTCCCTTGATTGCCAGACCTGGTGTCACATTTGCTTCTTTTGCCGCCTCTGCAATATGTTTTTCCGTCTTTCCGAGTCCGCTTCCTTCATGTGTACAGAATGGATGAATCGTCTTTCCTGTAAAATCATATGCTTCCAGAAAGGTATACACTGCCATCGGCATAGTTCCGCAATAGTTTGGATAGCCCAGATAAATTTCATCATAATCATTCAGATTCTCCGGCATAACAGCAAGTTCCGGTCTTGCATTTTCCTTAAAATCCTTTGCTGCTTCTGCGACACATTCTTTGTAATCATCTGAATATGGTACCTTCTGCTCAATTTTGAATAATTCTGCTCCTGTTGCTTCTGCAATCATTTTTGCTGCTTTCTCTGTATTGCCGACCTCAATCTTGCGATACTGACCACCAAAATAATTTTCTCCTGCTCTCGAATAAAACGCTACTAATTTTGCCATAATTCTTCTCCTCTTTTATCTTAATGCATTTACCTTTGCCATGTATTTCTATCTGTTCTTTTCTGTTTCTTTCTTATCCTTCAAACGCAGTTGCTACTTTTGTCAGCAGCTCCCGGATTGGAAGGTGCTGCGGACAGACCTGTTCACATTTACCGCATTTGATGCAGGAAGACGCCTTGCCGCCATCTTTGGTCGTATCCTGATAATGCGTCTCTGTCTTCCAGTCATAAATCATTTTGTCATTATAGAAATCAAACAGAGTCGGAATACTGATTTTCATCGGACAGCCATCTACGCAGTATTTACATTCTGTACAAGAAATACTGTCCTGCTTCTTCAGGATATCCCTGACCTCTTCTACCGCTTTGTATTCTTCTTCAGAAAATGGTTGAAATTCTTTCATGTAACTGATGTTATCTTCCATCTGCGCTGTATCGCTCATTCCACTTAAAACCATGAAGATTCCTGGAAATGAGGAACAGTAACGGATAGCATAGCTCGCATAACTTCCTCCGCCCAGTCTGTCAAACACTGCTTTCGCTTCTTTCTGAAGATTAATCAGGCGACCACCTTTCACTGGTTCCATAACAATAACCGGTTTCCCATATTTCCTGCACACCTCATAACATGCCCAGCTCTGCACTACCGGATTATCATAGTCTGCGTAATTGAACTGAAGCTGTACTACCTCAATGGATGGCTGCTCCTGCAAAATTTTCTCCAGCACTTCTGCACTATCGTGGAAGGACATTGCAATATGCCGAATCTTTCCTTCCGATTTCAATTCCTGGGCAATCTCAAAAGCTCTGCATTTCACATATTTCTGATAACTGTTTGCCTGAATGGCATGCATGAGATAATAGTCAAAATAGCTTACTCCGCAGGACTCTAACTGACTTTCAAAGAATGGACGGATATCCTCTTCTTTCTCAAAACAACTTCTGGAAAGCTTGTCAGCAAGCTGATAAGATTCCCGCGGATATCTAGAGGTAAGACATTCTTTTAATGCAGTCTCACTCTTTCCTTTTAAATAGACCCGTGCCGTATCAAAATAGGTAAATCCTTCTTCCATAAACCGGTCAACCATCTTCGTAAACTCTTCCTTATCTACTTCTTCCCCAATCATAGGAAGACGCATACAGCCAAATCCAAATCCTTTCATTTCCGTTCTCCTCCTTCTGTTGTTTTCCTTAATATAACGCATTTTCCCTCAAAATGAAATCTTTTCCAGCCATTTACTTTTTTTTCTTCCTATAAAGTGCTATATTAGGTATGCTTATAGTTTTTATGATGCCAGGCACGAAACAATACGCAGGCACCATAGTTGGGGACTTTTTCCTGATATTATGTTATTGTAGGAGGATATGAGAATATCATGTTTCAGAAGAAAAACGAGCCGAAGCATGGGCTTAATGTTATTATTATCGGATGTGGAAAAGTGGGTGCCACTCTGGTAGAACAGCTCAGTCGTGAAGGACATGACATTACAATTATTGACCAGAATCCAGAACTTGTTCAGGAATTATCGGGCTTATACGATATTATGGGAGTTGTGGGAAATGGTGCAAGTTACAGTGTACAGATGGAGGCCGGAATTACAACCACGGACCTGCTGATTGCCGTAACCGCATCGGATGAGCTGAATCTTTTGTGCTGTACCATTGCAAAACAGGTCGGAGACTGCGCTACCATTGCCAGAGTCCGCACCCCGGATTACAGTAAAGAGGCCAATTATTTGAGAGAACGATTAGGACTTGCCATTATTATCAATCCGGAACTGATGGCTGCTCGGGAAACCGCAACCATTCTTTCTCTGCCGACCGCTTTGGAAATCAATGCATTTGCACACGGGCTGGCTGAAATGATTAAGTTCAAAGTGCCAAAGGATAACTATATTGACGGTATGACTGTGGCTGAACTAGGGCAGAGTCACACTACCAACATCCATATCTGTGCAATTGAACGTAATAATCAGGTATATATTCCTTCCGGAAATTTTCAGATTGAGGCGGGTGATATGATTTCCTTTATTACGTCCCGTAAGGTTGCGAAGGCATTTTTCAAAGATATCGGATATAAAAATACACAGGTAAAAAGTGCCATGATTATCGGAGGCGGTACGGCTGCCTACTATCTGGCACAGCAATTAATTTCCATCGGTGTTTCTGTCAAAATTATTGAGCAGGACAGAAAACGTTGTGAACTGCTCAGCATCCTGCTTCCGAAGGCAATCATCATCAACGGGGATGGCACTGACCAGTCTTTATTGGAAGAAGAAGGTATCCGCCACACGGAAGCCTTTATTCCGCTTACCGGAATTGATGAGGAAAATATCATGCTGACGCTGTACGCAAGACAGGTCTCTTCCGCAAAAGTAATTACCAAAATCAACCGAATTACATTCAAAGATGTAATAAATACATTGGATTTAGGAAGTGTTATTTACCCAAAATACATGGCTGCGGAAGCGATTATTGCCTATGTCCGTGCCAAAAACGCTTCCCAACACAGCGAAGTAGAAACCCTTTATCATATGTTTGACTCCAAAGCGGAAGCGGTTGAATTTATTGTAAAAGAAAGTTCAGAAATTACCGATATTCCTCTGAAAGATCTGCAGTTAAAGGACAATCTGCTTGTCTCTCTTATCTGTCGTAACGGAAACATCATTTTCCCAAGTGGTGCAGACTCCATTCAAGTGGGCGATACGGTTATGATTGTCACAACACACACTGGCTTCAGCAGCATTCAGGATATTTTGAAATAAGGGGTGGCAGACATGAATTTATCAATTATTCGTTACATACTTGGACATGTGCTGCGAATTGAAGCACTGCTGATGCTGCTTCCTTGTCTGGTCGCCGTCATTTATCAGGAGCCGCAGGGAATTGTTTATTTTGGAACGGTAATCGTAACTTTCCTTTTTGGTTTCCTGCTTTCCATGCGCAAGCCGAAAAACTCCGTATTCTTTCTGAAGGAAGGCTGCGTTGCGACTTCACTTAGCTGGATTGCCATGAGTTTCTTTGGCTGTATGCCATTTGTACTTACCGGAGAAATTCTTTCTTTCACGGATGCCATGTTTGAGACCATTTCCGGTTTCACTACCACCGGAGCCAGTATCTTAAGTAATGTGGAAGCACTTTCCCACTGCTCTTTATTCTGGCGAAGCTTTACGCACTGGATAGGTGGTATGGGTGTTCTGGTGTTCCTGTTGGCCATTCTTCCGCTCAGCGGTGGTTCCCACATGAACCTGATGAAAGCAGAAAGCCCGGGGCCTTCTGTAGGAAAGCTGGTGCCAAAAGTACGGTCAACTGCAATCATATTGTATTCTATTTATTTTGCATTAACTGTCATTGAGATTTTATTCTTACTGGCAGGAAAAATGCCTCTGTTTGATGCATTTACCACCACTTTCGGATGTGCCGGAACTGGTGGATTCGGAATCAAAAACGACAGTATAGCAAGTTATTCCACTTACCTGCAATGGGTAACAACCATTTTCATGTTATTATTCGGAGTGAATTTTAACTTTTATTATTACATTGTTTTCCGTCAAGTAAAAAAAGCTTTCAAAATGGAAGAAGTAAAATACTACTTTCTGATTGTCCTTGCTTCCATCGGTGTGATTTTCTTTAATATTTTGCACCTGTTCCAAAATGCAGCAGATGCATTATGCCATGCAGCTTTCCAGGTTGCATCCATCATCACTACCACTGGTTTCTCCACGGTTGACTTTAACATCTGGCCGGAGACCAGCCGAACAATCTTGATTTTATTAATGTTTATCGGTGCATGTGCAGGAAGCACCGGAGGTGGTATTAAGGTTTCCCGTATCATCATCCTGGTAAAATCTTCGCTTCGTGAAATAAACTCTTATCTTCACCCGAAGAGCATTAAGAAAATTACGATGGAATCCAAACCCTTGGATAATGAACTGATTCATACAACCAATATTTACTTTGCGACTTTTATGTCTCTGTTTACGGTATCGGTCATGGCTCTTTCCTTTAACGGGAAAGACTTTATCACAAACTTTACCGCAGTAGCAGCAACCATCAACAACATTGGTCCTGGATTAGAACTTGTCGGTCCAACCCAGAATTTTGGAATCTTTTCTCTGTTTTCAAAATGGGTACTTATCTTTGATATGCTTGCAGGCCGGTTGGAATTATATCCACTCCTGATTTTATTCCATCCTGCGATTTGGAAAGATTCATTGAAAAAATGTAAGAAATAAAAAGGTAATACAGAATGGGCCTTGGCACATTCTGGCATCTGCGGTGGCCACTTACGGCAGCTACATTCTACACCACAGTGTGTAAAAAAAGGGCAGCTATTTGCTGCCCTTAACTATTGTTTTTAAATGCTTTCCAAAAGCCGGTCAATATCTTTCTTTAAGCCAACCACCATCAAATGGTCTTCTTCTTTCATCACATAATTAACATTCGGCAAAATATCAAAATCTTCTCCATTTCCTATTCCGAAAATACTCACATGATATTTTGCACGGATATTTGCCTCACCAATAGTATGCCCAATCCATGATTTCTTTGGCTGAATTTCGTAAATAGAATAATCCGAATGTAACTCAAAATAATCAAATACATGGTTTGCACTATATTTTACAGCCACACGTTCTGCAATATCTTTATCTGGATAAATAACTTCATCTGCGCCGTTTCTCAACAGGAATTTTGCATGAATATCACGGCTAGCCTTACTTACAACCCTCTTTGCTCCCAAATCTTTCAGAAGACTTGTGACCTCCAGGCTGCTCTGGAAATTCGAACCGATACATACAAAACAGGTATCGAAATTTCCTACACCAAGACTCTTTAACACTTCCTCATTGGTACAATCCCCAATCTTTACAGTCGTAGCACAATTTAGAAGCGGCTGTGTAGCCGATTCTTCTTTATCAATTACCATTACTTCACTGTCCATACGAATCAAATCTCTGCAAAGATGCTGTCCAAACCTTCCAAGTCCAATTACTAAAAAAGATTTCATGTCTCTCTTCTCCTTTTTTAACTAAATTTATTTCTATCTGATTTTCTTTATCCTATCATAATCTGTTCTACCGGTTGTTTTACCGCCGGCTCGTGTTTATTTCCTCTTAAAGAAAGCGCAAATGTCAGACTTCCGATTCGACCACAATACATCAGGAAGATTAGCACTATCTTTGAAACACTGCATACACTTCTTGTAATACCAGTGGTCATACCTACTGTACCGATTGCAGATGCTGCCTCAAACAGCACATCTGTCAGCGCAAACGGCTGCAATGCCAGCATGATAATAGTAGCCGTCAACATCAACAGCAAGTTTGTACACATAACCGTACTTGCTTTTCGTACTGCTTCTTCGTCCAATCTTCTGTCCAGAATATTATATCCATGCTCCTGGCGAATATTTGCACGCACACACACCAGTAACACAATCAAAGTCGTGGTCTTAATTCCACCTGCAGTTGACCCCGGACTTCCACCGATAAACATCAGCAAAATCGTAGCAAACTTGCTTCCTTCGGTAAGTGCTCCTGTATCTACCGTATTAAATCCCGCTGTTCTCGAAGTTACAGACTGAAAAAATGCGGCCCAAATCCGCTCTGCAAGCGGCATATTTCTCAGCACATTATTCTGTTCTGCTAAAAAGAAGAAAAGTGCTCCACCAATTATTAAAAATGCAGTTGCCATTAATACAATTTTCGTATGCAAGGTATATCTATGGATTTTTAATTTCTTTTCAGCAATATCGTCCCATACAAAGAAACCAATTCCGCCAATTACAATCAAGGCCATAATCGTCAGATTTACCAGCCAGTCTCCTGCATATCCGCACAGGGACAAATAGGGCTCTGTATATCCCATCAAGTCAAATCCTGCATTGCAAAACGCAGAGACCGCATGGAAAATTCCATACCAGATTCCACGCATCAGACCAAATCTTGGTATAAAACGGTACATCAGAAGCAATGCGCCGACCCCTTCAAAAAACAAGGTTCCTTGAATAATCTTCTTGGCCAGCTTCACAATTCCACCAATCTGTAAGCTGTTAATACTTTCCTGTAAAACTCCTCTGGTCTTTAAACCAATTCTTCTTCGCAGCAGAATTGCCATATAAACACCAAGTGTCATAAATCCCATTCCACCAACCTGAATAAGCGTCAGGACAATAACTTGTCCAAAAATCGACCAGTGCGACCACGTGTCTACAACTACCAGTCCTGTTACACAGCTTGCTGAAGTTGCCGTAAAAAGAGTGTCCAAAAACGGAGTAACCTCGTGACTGCGCGACGCCCAAGGAAGCATCAGCAATAAACTTCCTGTCAAAATAATTAATATATATCCAACTACAATCATCTGAGTCTGTGTCAGTTTACTATGTATCTGCCTCATCTCTATCATTACCTTTCTTCAAACTCTTGCTATATCATACGCTTCTTCTTTCGATTCTGCAAGGAGAAAATATTTTTCTTAGTTATTTCATAATTTTTTACACAGCTTGACGAAAAAGATTCCTTTTCTTATAATAAATATGTTGAAAATTTATGCAATAATTTACGCAGAAAGGCGAAATGATTATGAGAGCTTATGAAAGATTTTTAAATTACGCAGTGATTCGCACTCCAAGTGACGAAAACAGCGGCACTTTTCCTTCCAGCCAGTGTCAGTTCCAGTTAGCCAATCTTCTTGCAGAAGAGATGAAAGAACTTGGACTTCAGGACGTAGAAGTAGAAGAACATTGCTATGTTTATGGCAAACTGCCAGCCACACCTGGATATGAAAATAAAATAAAATTAGGATTTATCGCACATATGGACACAGTATCTGATTTCTGCGACCACGATATCAAACCGGTGATTCACGAAAATTATGACGGAGGCGATCTTCCTCTTGGTACAAGCGGACGCGTTCTTACAGTAAAGGATTTCCCACATCTGCCAAATCTAGCAGGTCGCACGCTGATTACTACAGATGGAACGACCGTACTTGGTGCAGATGACAAAGCTGGTATTGCAGAAATTCTTACTATGGTAGAACGTCTTCAGAAAGAACAGATTCCTCACGGTCCAATCAGTGTAGCTTTTACACCGGACGAAGAAATCGGAACCGGAACTGCATATTTTGATGTAAAGAAATTTGATGCCGATTATGGTTATACCTTAGACGGTGGTCAAGAAGGAGAAATCCAGTACGAAAACTTCAATGCATGTGGTGCAGACTTTGAAATCCAGGGCTTCAGTGTTCATCCAGGTTCTTCCAAGGATACCATGATTAATGCTGCTTTGGTTGCCTGCGAAATCAATAGTCTCCTTCCAGGCTGTGAAACACCTCGTGGAACAGAAGGTTACGAAGGTTTCTATCATCTTACCCACATGAGCGGAGATGTTGGCAAAGCAGAGATTCACTATATTGTCCGTGACCATGACAAATTTTCTTTCGAAGCACGTAAGAATACCTTACGTTTAATCGAAAAGAATCTGAACGAAAAATGGGGCGAAGGAACGGTAAAACTGACCATTAAAGACCAGTACAAAAACATGTCCGAAATCATTGCAGGCTGCATGCACCTGATTGACAACGCAAGAATTGCCTGCCAGGATGCAAACATTGTCCCGATTGTAGAACCAATCCGCGGCGGTACCGACGGATGCCAGTTAAGTTATCAGGGACTTCCTTGTCCAAACCTTGGAACCGGCGGATACGCATACCACGGACCATTTGAACATATCACCGTAGAAGGCATGGACCTTGCAACAGATATGATTGTAGAACTGATTAAATTATATGCGAATTAAAAAACACGGAAAAAAATGGTGCGGCTTCGAAACAGTCGCACCATTTTTACATCTTATTTTACATAGTATACATAATTTTCTTTTCTCGCTGCTGCCTCTTTTGGCTCTTCTGCTGCATATCCTAATGCGATTTGTTCAGGAATTACTCCTCTTTGAAGCCTTCCCCTACGACCTCATTAGATTCCATGATAACCAAAAACGCTTTTTTGTCAACTTGTTTAATCAATCTGCGAATAATTACCATCTCTTTATTATTGCAGGCGCACATGACAACATCTTTTTCTTCCTTAGAATAACTTCCAATCCCTTTTAAAATAGTAGAGCCTCTTTCCAGCACTTCATCAATTTTGGCACAAATTTCCGTACCATGTTCTGTCACAATCAGTGCCACTTTACCTTCATCAATTCCATACATCACTTTATCCACCACGGTAGATAGAAGATAGGAAACAATCACCCCATAAATCAGGTTATCAATATCCTTCGACACCAGAACGGTTCCCAGTAGAACCACAAACGCATCCATCACAAAAGCAATATTTCCAATGGTCAGATGCGGATATTTTGCCTTAATAGAAAGCGTAATGAAATCCGCCCCTCCCGTAGATGTCTCACGCAGATAAATCATTGCATAACCGAGTCCTGACAAGACGCCGCAGCAGATTGCTGACAAAAGCTTATCTCCCGTATAAACCGGAAACAGTGTCACTACATAGTCCATGATTACGGATGTAATAATAATCGTACGGACAGACCGCATAAAGAAACGTCTTCCCAGAATCCGATAACAGCAAAGGGCAATCGGAATATTCAGCAGCAAAACCGTAGTTCCGATTGGCATTCCAAATAAATGATAGAAAATCAAACCGATTCCATTTAACCCAACCATGGGAAACTTTGAAGAAGCCGCAAAATTATAGACCCCGATACCGATTAAAATTCCACCAATGATATCTACCAAAATATCAATCGCAAGCTGCGTACTTTTCTTTTTATCCATTTCCTTTTTGTCCCTCCTGATGTCATGATTGAAGATGCCATTGACACATACCTGTATCTATAGCATCAAACCTTTGCACACTCAACAAAAAGAGCATTCCCAATTATAAAAAATTATAATCGCAAATGCTCTTCTTATATAAAAGTATACTATTACTGGCGAAAAAAAGTCAACACCTCTTCTTCAAATAATGCTATACTAGGTAAAACAATATGAAACGGCAGGTGACTGATAAATGAAAATTGTATTTTTAGATGCCACAACCATTGGCGAAGACATTGATTTATCTGATTTTGAAGCACTGGGAGAAGTCGTAAAATACGGATTTACCACTCCTGAAGAAGCACCGGAGCGGACAGCCGATGCAGACATCATCATTACCAATAAAGCACCTATCAATGAGCAGACGATTGGAAATGCCGCAAATTTAAAACTGGTATGTGTGACCGCAACGGGAACCAATAATCTGGATAAACCTTATCTGGATAAGCGCGGAATTGCATGGCGCAATGTACCTGCTTACTCCACGGAAATCGTTGCCCAGCATACCTTTGCACTGCTGCTCTATCTGATGGAAAAGCTGCGCTACTATGATGACTATGTAAAAGAGGAACGCTATGTGAATGACACGGTATTCACTCATTTTGCAGAGCGCTTTTTCCAGATTTCAGGAAAGACCTGGGGTATCATCGGACTTGGAAATATCGGGCGCAAAGTCACGGAAATTGCCCGCGCCTTCGGCGCAAATGTCATCTATTATTCTCCATCGGGAAGCCCTGTTCAGGAGGGATATACGCAGGTGGACTTTGATACCTTGCTCTCTACATCGGATATTATCTCTGTACATGCTCCGCTAAACGAGTACACGGAAGGTCTGATGAATGCGGACGCATTTGCCAAAATGAAACCAACTTCTATTTTTTTGAACCTTGGACGTGGACCAATTGTGATGGAACAGGATTTGTATGAAGCTTTGGAACATAATACCATTATGGCTGCGGGTCTTGATGTATTATGTCAGGAACCAATGAGTCCGGACAATCCACTCCTTAAAATCAAGGACAGTAAGAAATTATTTATCACCCCTCATATTGCATGGGCAAGTGTGGAAACCCGTACAAAACTCATGCGGATTATTTACGGACAGATAAAAGAGTTTCTAAAAGAATCGTAGTTTCGTTATTGCAACATTAGCATTCGTCAAAATTTCATGCAAACACGGCTTGATTCATTACACACATGCGCAAAAAGGAATGTTATCCACTCACATATACAAGATAACATTCCTTTTCTTATCATCCTTATTTTCTTTTTCCAAAATTCCCCACGCACATCAGAATTGCTCCGATAAAGATTGCGAAATCACCAATATTATATGTGACCTGGGCAAGCTTCTCTTTCTTAAACGGAAAGCCGATGTAATCCACCACGTAGCCTCGTTTTATCCGGTCAAAGGTATTGCTGACTGCACCACCTGCCATCAGGGCAAGTCCAAGCTTTCCCACATGATTCCCTGGCTTACGAAACAGCCACAACTCATAAAGGAATGCAGCTATCGTTCCCGCAAAAGACAGATTCTTTACAAGGTCTGGCTTTGCGTCCAACTGATTCAATGCCAGTCCTTTATTGTGTACTTTTCGAAGCTGAATCTTCCCACCTGCGAGGTCTTTGGTCTGATTCCTTTGAAAATGCTCCTCAATATACCTCTTTCCGGCAAGGTCTGCCCCGGCAATTCCTATGATTAGAATGATACAGACAAGTACCATACCCTATTCTCCTTTAATCCGGGAAATTTCTGTTTCCAGACCGTCAATTTCACTTTCTCTCTTGACAATCGCTTCGCAGAACGGGCGGAACTCTTCCGGAATTTCTTCTTCGTTCTTATACTTCTCGTAAATCATCTTACCCATATCTACATAGTCTCTTTCATTGGTGCGCTTCAGAGTGCTAATCTGGCTTTTCATCTTCTGAACTTCCAGTGTATCCTCTGCCTTTTTCCCGATATCTTCTATGGTATCACTAATTCTCTTTCCCCATTTTTCAAATAATTCATCCATTCTGCATTCTCCTTTCTTCTTTTGCCACATTCCAAATGCTGAGTTATAAACGCCGGAGTACATCAAAGGTCTGATATAAATCCAGTGTCCCGTATCCCCATTCCCTGTTTGGGTACTCTCTTCCGTCCGTCCTCTGGGTTCCCAGTATCAATAAATTCTTCAGTTGTATGGAATCCGGTGTCCCGTCCCGCCTTACCAACCACTCCATCAGAAGTGCCTCTGCTCCGGCCGTGATTGCTGTTGCCACACTGGAACCCGAACGTCCCACAAACTGTCCTCTTAAATTTATCCCCAGCACATTGATTCCCGGTGCCGCAAAATCAGGTTTTATTAGATTAGTTCTAGTATACCCTCTTCCTGAACTGACTGCAACACTTTTATCCCGACCATTATAATAAGCAGCACATGCCACCGCCCCTGTATTTCCCGGTGCCATCACCGTATAATCCGGATTGGAACGCAAGAAGAATACTTCTCCATCCAGAAAAGCTTCCTGGGGCAGCCATGCATGGACCACTCCATCCCCAATCTGCATTCCATACACATTTACCTCCCAGATTCCGTTTAATGGACGGTCAAACTGAAGCAGGACAATCTGTGCGTTGGTATTTTCCTCCAGAAAGCGATAAGTAATCGATACCCTTGTCTGCTCCAGAATAAAATCATACACTCTGTTCTGGGTTCCAATCGATATTTGTCCACTGTCCGTTCCAGTAGGCGAGCGCACCGACACCGTGATGACATTGGGAATTTCTGTCCAGATTTCCATGGTAAATCCAGTTACCCCGTTTCCCACATTGATTTCCAGTTTCTCGCCTGCATTTTCCCTGATGTTTTCCAGATAATGGTGTCTCTTATCTGCCTCATTTCCCGTACCTGCCACCAGTCCGATCATGGAACTGTTCCCAAGCACCTCCATATAGGCCGGAACCGGAGATGCCCCACTGTGTCCTCCCATACTGGTTGCCATTGCCAGACAAATAATCAATGGCTTCTGCTCTTTTCTTGCAAGCTGATGTAAATAAAAAAGCCCGGAAAGAATATCATTTTCCTGATAACACGCTTCCGATGAAATAAAATAAAAATCCTTCAGATACTGCTTCGCTTCTTTTAGTTTTACCATCACAATTTCCGCTTCCGGTGCTGCTCCCTGAAACTGATTTTCTACATCTGCACTTCCACATGCCACACTTGCCACATAGGTGCCATGGCCGGACAAATCTCTTGATGGAACAACTGCCTCCGGATTTTCTGAGCGCAGTGCCTGATTGATATCCTCTGCGGTATATTCACTTCCATAAGGGAGTCCCTCCGGTGGCTTTCCTGTCTGAATGGTCTGGTCCCAAATGCGCAGAATCCGGGTGCTTCCATCTAAGTTACGGAATACCGGTGATTCATATTGAATCCCCGTGTCGATAAAACCAATAATAACCCCTTCTCCATAAAGTTCAAATCCCGGAAAATTCTGGATTCGGGAAATCCCCGCCTGATTCAGTGCCTGAAAATCTGCCGGTGCATAACATTTTGGAATACTGAAATAAGGGAATTGATATAATGGCCGATTCTTTATCTGCTCCTCCGTGGCATAGAGAAGTTCAAACGAATATTCCAGTGGAACCCGGCAGACTTCATTTTCCAGAATATCTCTCCAGAAAGTCCGATAACCGGTATAGATAAAATCTCTGTACTCCTGCGAAAGAACAGCTTCTTTGCAATCTTCTATCGCCATAAAAAGACCTCATATCTTTTTTCCAAAGTATATGAGGTCTTCTTCGTGCTTATGTTAATGCTGTTCAATCTGTGGCACACTCTGTCCGCGGAGTTGAATCAGTGGTCCGCCTGTTCCTTCTATGTATGCCTCGGTGATGGTTACCTGACCAATGCTATCATCTTTCGGAATTTCATACATAATATCAAGCATGAATTCTTCGATAATCGCACGCAGCGCTCTGGCACCGGTATCTTTCTTCATCGCTTTTCTCGCAATGGCATGAAGGGCTGCTTCATCAAAGTCCAGACTGACTTCATCCAGTGCAAGCAATTTCTGATACTGCTTCAGGATTGCATTCTTAGGTTCCCTTAGAATCTGAACCATCATTTCTTCATCTAAGCCTTTTAAAGTGAAGATAATCGGAAGTCTTCCAAGAAACTCCGGTATCATTCCGAAGGTACGCAAATCTTCTGTCGTAACCTTCTCCAGAATATCTTTTTCTTTATCAAATTTGTCTTTTAAGTCTGCCCCAAATCCCATGGACGCATTCTTAGACAAACGTTCCTTGATAATCTGCTCCAAATCCGGGAATGCACCACCGCAGATAAAGAGAATATTCTTTGTATTCACGGTCACAAGCGGAACCATGGCATTTTTACTGGTTGCTCCCACCGGCACTTCTACTTCACTGCCTTCCAACAGCTTCAGCATACCCTGTTGTACAGATTCTCCGCTCACATCTCTCTGACTGGAATTTTTCTTCTTGGCAATCTTGTCAATCTCATCAATGAAAATGATTCCCTGTTCTGCCTTATCCACATCATTTCCCGCAGCAGCTAACAATTTGGAAACAACACTTTCAATATCATCCCCGATATAACCTGCCTCAGTAAGTGAGGTAGCATCCGTAATAGCAAGCGGCACATCTAGAATCTTTGCCAGCGTCTTTACCAGATAAGTCTTACCGGAACCGGTTGGTCCAATCATCAGCATATTGGATTTTTCGATTTCTATCTGGTCTGCCGGGTCTGCTGCCACTCTCTTATAATGATTGTATACCGCAACCGACATGGCCTTCTTGGCATGTTCCTGCCCGACTACATATTCATCTAACTTCTCCTTGATTTTATGTGGTGCCGGAATATCTTTGAGTGCAATAATCGGCACACGTTCTTCCTCCGGCGCTCTCTTCTTTACACGCTGTGTTTTCGGTATTTCATTTTCCATCTCATCCCAGCCCATCACCGGCATCCCCGGATTATTCATAAACTGGTTATAGTCAAATGGCATGTTATTCATGGCATCCATACTCTTCTGCATGCAGTCCGGGCATACAAATAAATTCGGCTGCAACGCAATCATTTTCCCCGTCACGCTCTCTGGCCTTTTACATACAAAACATATCTTCTCATATTCTGACATCGTTTTTTCCTCCTGAAATCAGGCGCTTACGCCTGCTCTGTAATTCCTGCAAGTGTAAGAAAATCCTCTTCTGATAAAATCGGTACTCCTAATTCTCTTGCCTTTTTGTTCTTTGATGATGTAGAATTCACATCATTGTTAATCAGATAATCCGTCTTTCCGGTTACAGAACCGGTCACCTTGCCGCCAAGGCTTTCAATGACTTCTTTCAGTTCATTCCGGTTTGCAAAATGCATCACACTTCCGGTAATGACAAAGACTTTATCCTGCAGGGTCTGCGCCTGCTCCCCTGCTGCTTCCTCTGGAATATGCAGTTCTTCCAGAAGTTCTTTTAACTGTGTCCGGTTCTCTTCCTTCTCAAAATAGGTGGTAAATGCTTTCGCCATGACCGGACCCACGCCCTGAATCCGGCTCAGTGCCTCCTCTGACGCTTCCATCAGCTTCTGAGGGTCGTTACCAAATTCTTTGCAGATAATCTTGGCATTTGCAAGACCAATCCCGGAAATTCCCAGCGCATAGATAAGCTTCGGAAGGGTCGTCTCCCTTGCCGCTTCGATGCTCTGCATCAGATTGGCATACGACTTTTCCCCAAAACCTTCCATGGTCTGGATTGCCTCCTGATAGCGGTCCAGATGGAAAATATCCGTATATTTATGAATAAATCCATGTGCGATAAATTTCTCTAAGGTTGCCTCCGACAGTCCGTCTACATTCAAAGCGTCTCTGCTCACAAACAATGCAAAAGACTTCACACGCTTTGCCTGACACTCCGGATTGATACAGTACAGAGACTTGGCATCATTCTGCCGTCTGATTTCTGTCGCGCCACCGCACACCGGACAGACCTTCGGTATTTCAATATTTCTGCTGCAAGTCAGATTCTTCGCAATCTGCGGAATAATCATATTTGCCTTATAAACTTCTATGGTATCTCCAATTCCAAGCTCCAGTTCTTCCATAATGCTTAAGTTGTGGACGCTTGCCCGGCTCACCGTAGTTCCCTCCAGTTCCACCGGTTCGAAAATTGCCACCGGATTGATCAGTCCGGTTCGAGACGGACTCCATTCGATTTCCAAAAGGGTTGTTTCCCGTACTTCATCCGCCCATTTAAATGCAAAAGAATCTCGCGGGAACTTAGCTGTTCTTCCAAGGGACTGTCCATAGGCAATATCATCATAAACCAGAACCAGTCCGTCCGATGGGAAATCATTTTCCGCAATTTTATTTGCAAAAAACTGCACCCTGTCCTCCAGTTCATCCGCCGTCACCAGATAATGCTCTACTACGTCAAACCCTAAAGATGCCAGCCATGCGAACTGCTCTTTTCTGGAATTGTGAAAATCTACATTCTCAGCCTTCACTAAGGAAAATGCGTAGAAACATACATTCCGTTTAGCGGTAATCTCATTATTTAACTGTCTCACCGAACCACTGCATAAATTTCTTGGATTCTTATACTTAGCATCCACATCCTCTATGGTCTCGTTAATCCGCTCAAAATCCTTATAGCCAATCACTGCTTCTCCGCGGAGAATCAATTCTTCTTTATAATTAATCTGCAGAGGAATGTTCTTAAATACCTTCGCATTGTTGGTAATGACCTCCCCTACTTCCCCATTTCCTCTGGTTACTGCTTTATACAGCTTTCCATCCCGGTAAGTAAGCACAATGGTAAGTCCGTCAAGCTTCCATGAAATCAGAGCTTTCTGATTTCCCACGAATTCTCTCAGCCTGCTGACCTCTTTGGTCTTATCCAGAGAAAGCATTGGCGATTCATGCCGTTCCTTTGGCAGTTCACTGATGACCTCATAGCCCACATGAATGGTAGGGCTGTTTGACAGCACCGTTCCCAGTTCCTTTTCCAGACTGACCAGTTCATCATAAAGCGCATCATATTCATAGTTGCTCATGATTTCCCGCGCTTCCTGATAATATGCTTTTCCTGCTCTGTTCAGAAGCTCCACCAGCTCCTGCATTCTTTTCTTCTTATCCATGTCTTACCCCAGTTTCCAAATCTTTATCAGGATAATAATATCCCCACTTTAACTTAATGTATCTATTATAGCAACAAACAAAAATTTTTCAAATGCCATTTTCAAACGGAATTTCATTCTTTGCAAAAATACGTGCCGCCATGGCATCCCATGCATTTTCCAATGACTTATCCAGTGTAAATAATTTCATGGAGGTTCCCGTTGTACAAGTAAGCTTTAATCCGTCATATTTGAAATTCAGATACAGTCCCTGTATATCATCCATGGTAAAATCCAGTTCTTCCTGCTCCAGTAATTTTGCCACATTCGGTGCTGACAGAGCCAGTACAAACCGGAATCCAATCGGTGTCAGCTTTCCCTTTATAATCGAAAAGCAAAGCTCTCTCTGTTCTTTCCATAAAGAAAACTCCCTCTCTGGAATCGCAATTTCCGATGCAGACTGCTGATGATAAAATTCCTTTTTCAGTCTTCCATCTATATGATAGGTGTTAAATGTGGTAATCTCGCCCTCTACCAGCATAAAGGAATCAAATACATGCTGAAGTAACAATGCGTTCATACATTTCTTAGTGTCTAATGAAAATATCTGCATGAAGAATCTCCCGATAAGATTTGTGTACGTGCATTTATTATAGCATACGCAAAATCAAATTGCATCCAAATTGACTTTTGCCACATAAAACGCTATGATAAACGAGTAAAAAAGGAAAGGCAGTAACACAATGGCAAATAAAATGGAAAAACAATATAAGGAACGTGGCGCGTTAGAGCCCGTTCGTCTGAATAAATATTTAAGTGAAGCCGGCATCTGCTCCCGCAGAGAAGCAGACAAACTCATCAGTCAGGGTATCGTGTTCGTGGATGGCAAGCGTGCTGAAATGGGCACAAAGGTCACTCCTTCCCAGGAAGTCCGGGTTGGCAAAAAAATACTTTCCCGCCAGGAGCGCATGGTGGTTCTTGCGGTAAATAAACCACGCGGAATCGTATGTACGGAGGAACGCAGGGAGCGTGACAGCATTGTACGTTTTCTTAACTACCCGATTCGAATTACCTACATCGGCAGGTTAGATAAAGATTCCGAAGGACTGCTCCTTATGACAAACAACGGTGATATCATCAACAAGATGATGCGTGCCGGAAACCGTCATGAAAAGGAATACAAAGTCACCGTGGATAAGCCAATTACGGATGAATTTATACAGCAGATGGCATCCGGTGTTCCGATTCTGGATACCATTACCAGACCATGCAAGGTGGAAGCCATCGGAAAATATAAATTCAAAATCACTCTGACTCAGGGACTGAACCGGCAAATCCGCCGTATGTGCGAAGCCCTTGGCTACGAAGTCCGGGAACTCTTCCGTACCAGAGTCATGAACATCAAAGTAGATGGTTTAAAACCGGGACAATACCGGGAGCTTACGGATACTGAGCTCAACGAGTTATATGACCTGATTAAGGATTCGTCCAACGAAACCGTCATTCCAAAACCACAATAAAAACTATAAAAACACCGTGCATGAGATTTTAAATCTAAACCTCAGCACGGTGTTTTTTCTGCAATCACTTATTTTCCAATTGCGTTATTCCTAAGCGCCTTATCTCTGACCGCTCTATTTCATAAGCAGCATCATAATGTCATTGCTTCGTTTTACAAATGCCGTCATTTCTTCCGGGCTGAGCGGCTTGTGAGCCAGCATAGCCAAATCATAAAGCTGATGACAAATCATATCTGTATGTTCTCCGTCTTTGTGGTCGAGTACATATTTTACCAGTGGATGATTTACATTCAATACTAACGTGGCATCGGTTCCAAACATAGATGCATCCATACCTGACATTCCGTACATCTTCATCATTTCTTCCATACGTCTTGACTGTTCAGACAGTGTAATCATAGAAGCTACGCTTTCATCCTTCATTTTCTCAACATTCACATTCAGCTTGTCATTTCCAAGTACCTTGCGGAAGAGTTCCATCAGATCGTCGCGGGTAGCTTTGAAAGCTTCTTTTTCCTCTTCTGAAATTTCTTCTTTGAAATGGTCGGTGATATCCGCATCAATTCTCTGGAAACGTACGCGGTCATTTCTCTGCTCTAACTGAGTGATAAATGGAGAATCAATGTTGTGGGAAAGAATCACTGCATCCATTCCTTGTTTCTTGAACATATTAATGTACTGGCTCTGCTGCTGTTCGTCCGTCACATAATAAATGACTGTCTTCAAATCTTCAGAAACAATATTATCGTCTCCGCCTTCGGATTCTTTCTTCTCATTTGGCTCTACAATTTCGCCGCCGTTTTCTTCAATACATTCTTTCAGTGTCAGATACTTGTGGTCAATATTCTTAAACAGGACATAATCCATCATCTTGTCGCAGAATTTCTCATCCTTTAAGCAGCCGAATTTGATAAATGGGCTGATATCATCCCAGTATTTCTCATAATTTTCTTTATCTACTTTGCACATTCCGGAAAGCTTGTCTGCCACTTTCTTGGAAATGTATTCGGAAATCTTATGCACAAATCCATCATTCTGCAATGCACTTCTTGATACGTTAAGCGGAAGGTCCGGACAATCGATAACTCCCTTTAATACCATAAGGAATTCCGGAATCACTTCTTTGATATTGTCTGCAATAAATACCTGATTGTTATATAACTTAATGGTTCCTTCAATGGAATCATATTCGGAATTAATCTTCGGGAAATATAAAATTCCTTTTAAATTAAATGGATAATCCATGTTCAAATGAATCCAGAACAATGGCTCCTTGTAATCTAAGAATACCTTTCTGTAGAACTCCAGATAATCTTCTTTGGAACATTCATTTGGATGCTTGGTCCAAAGCGGCTGAGGGTCACTGATAGAAACAGGCCGTTTCACGATTTTTACCTTATCGCTTGCCGGGGAAACTTCCACCATTTCTTTCTCGCCATTTTCATTTTCCTTCTCTTCCATCTTAGCGTCTTCATGGATATGTTCTACTACCGTATCAGTATCCAGAAGTTCACTTTCTTCGATGGTCTCATATTCCGGTTCTGCATTTTCTTTGGATACAAAGATTTCTACCGGCATAAAGGAACAATATTTTTCAAGGACTTCACGGATACGGTATTCATTTGCAAACTGAACACTGTCCTCATTTAAGAATAAAGTAATCTCAGTTCCTACTCCTTCTTTCGTTCCTTCTGTCATCTCATACTCTGTACCGCCATTGCTTACCCAGTGTACAGGGGCTGCACCTTTCTGATAAGACTGGGTATCAATATGAACTTCATCTGCTACCATGAATGCAGAGTAGAATCCCAGTCCGAAATGACCGATGATTTCGTCTTCTGTGGTTTTATCTTTATACTTCTCAAGGAACTGTGTTGCTCCTGAGAACGCAATCTGTGTAATGTATTCTTCTACTTCATCTGCTGTCATTCCAAGACCATTATCGATAAACTTCAGAGTCTTCTTCTCTGGATTCACAATTACTTCAATCTTGGCTTTATAGTCCTCTGGAAATTCGTACTCTCCCATCATGTCCAGCTTCTTCAACTTTGTAATAGCGTCACATCCGTTGGAGATAATTTCACGGACAAAAATATCGTGGTCAGAATATACCCACTTTTTTATAATTGGAAAAATATTTTCACTGCTAATAGAAAGACTGCCTTTTTTTGCTGCCATTGATATCACTCCTTCAATCTGAATCTTTTTCTAAAAGATATATTAATCCTTGTAAATTTAATTGTCAATAGAAAATTAGCACTCATTTTACATGAGTGCTAATAGTTTTGTGAAGTTTATAAAATTTCTATAAACAGTTATGAATTTTGTTACTCTACGCTCTTCAAAGATTCCACCATATCTATCTTTTTCAGCTTATAATGCATCAGCCAGTTAATCATCATAGAAAACAGTACCGTAAGTCCGCCTGCATACAGGTAACTGAGCGGATGAATCACTCTGCCAAACATAGCTGCACTGACTTCCACAGTCACAATGATAAACTGGTGCAGGAATTTTCCAAGCACGGCACCTACAAGTACACCAATCAGTGTCAGAATCACATTTTCCCGGAATACATAGGAACTGACTTCTCCATCGTAAAATCCAAGAACCTTCAAGGTGGCAAGCTCCCGCTTGCGCTCCGCAATATTAATGGTATTCAGATTATAGAGAACCACAAACGCAAGCATACCTGCCGAAATGATCAATACAATCGTAACAAGATTCAAGGTTTCAAGCATGCCATCCAGAGTTTCTTTCGTAGCTTCTGTATAGCTTACATTCAGAACACTGTCATATTTTAGAAGCTGTTCACCGATGCTGGCAATCTCTGAATCTTTTCCATCCTTCACCTTATACATAATACAATTATACCGCGGTGGTGCCTGATATAACTCTTCATATACCGACTCAGACATATAGAGATAATGGCCCAAATAGTTCTCACAGATTGCCTGAATCTGGACTTCTTTGTCTCCCTTATCTTCATCCTCAATCGTAATGGAATCGCCTACACCCACATCCAGCATATCCGCTATTTTTTCTGTGATAATCACTCCGGATTCTTCCAGTGAATAGACCTCTTTCGATGTTCTGCTGTGGAAGCTGAAGAAAGTATCAAGGTCTGCTCCCTCTTCCGGTACCGTCAGATAAAGACTTTGTACACCCGCATCTGATTTCACATCCACTTTCTGCATTCTGCCCTGCATATAAGCTTCCAGTGCATCCTGGTTTTCCAATTCATTCAAAATATTCTTCTGCTCGTCCGGATAGGCTTTATCATCCGCATAAACCGATGCATCATAGAACTGGATTTCATTATACTGAATCGTTGCAACATCATAGATACAGTCCTTCAGCCCAAATCCAACCAACATAAGTGCCATGCTTCCACTGATTCCAAATACTGTCATAAAGAACCGCTTCTTATACCGGAACAGATTACGAACCGATGATTTCCATGTAAAATTCAAATGCTTCCACAGAATCGGAATCCGCTCCAGCAAAATGCGTTTTCCCACCTTCGGTGCCGGTGGCCGCATCAGTTCTGCCGGCTGCGCCAGCAACTCCTTATAGCAGGCAAATACCGTTGCCGCAAGAATGCAGCACACCGCAATCAGCGTAGCCATCAGTCCGTGATGCAGATTATAAGGAATCGAAACATCCGGTATATGCGTGTACAGAATTTTATAACTGACTACAATAATGTATGGGAATATCTTTTCTCCAATCAAAACTCCCACGACACTTCCGCCTACGGCAGCCAGTAATGCATAAGAAATATATTTTTTTGCAATTACACCTTTGCTGTACCCGAGAGCTTTCATGGTTCCTATCTGGATTCTCTGTTCTTCTACCATTCTGGTCATACTGGTTAAGCTGATAAGTGCCGCCACAAGGAAGAATAACACCGGGAATACCTGTCCAATGGCTTTCATACGCTCTGCATTCTCGCCGTACCCTTCATATTCGACTACTGCTTCATCTCTGTCCTGCACATACCATTTTGGATTTTCTACTTTGGCAATCTCTGCTTTTGCATCTGCCACATCCTGCTTTGCAGAAACAAGCTGTGTCTCACCGTCCAGAATCTGTTGTTCCCCGGAATCCAATTTCTCCATGGCAGTCCGGGCACCTTCTTCATATTCTTCATATCCTTCTGCCAGCTGTTTCTGTCCCTGTACAAGGCTCGCTCTTCCACTTGCAAGAGTCTGTTCCTTCTCTTTCAGTGTACTCCATGCTTCATCTATCTGTCTCTGACCTTCATCAAGCTGGGCTTTCACCGCATTTAATGCTTCCCGTCCTGCAGCAATCTGTTGTTTCCCTTGCTCGATTTCTGTTCCCTTTTGTAAAAATGCTTCCCTCTGGCTCTGAAGTTCTTTCTCTCCTGCTTCCAGTTCCGCAAGTCCGCTGTCAAGCTGGGCAATTCCCATATTTACGGATTCCAGAGAAGTACGTAAGCCTGTCAGCATCACCTGCTCTTCTTCCGTAAGCCCGGTCTCGGATTCTTTTGCTTCCAGTACTGCAATCTGATTCTGAAGTTCTGTCTGCTGCTTCACCATCTCTGCCTTCTGGTTCTGAAGATACTTCGTATTCTCTGCGATTGCCTGCTCCTTCTGAGTAAATATCTGCATGGTGCTGTCATACGCGTCCTGATACTGTTTTTCTCCATCCAGCAGTTCTTTCTCACTGCTGTCCAGTTCCTGCACCTGAGACTCATACTGCGCTTTTCCTGCATCCAGACTTGCCTGCTCCTCTGTAAGCTTCTGCTTTGCAGATTGCATCTGGGCTTCCCCATCCGTAATCTTCTGCTTTGCCTGATTTAATTCTGTCTCAGACTGCACCAGCTTCTGTCTCGCTTCTGCCAGCTTCTTCGCTGTCTGACTTCTTGCATCCGTCAGTTCATTTTTCGCCTCTTCCAGCTCATCTGTTTTTTCCGAAATTGTCTGCTCTGCGTCTTTCAGTTCCTCTTCGGCTTCTGCCAGAATATCTGCTTTTCTTATCTCACAGCGTTCTTCTTCAATTCCTGTGATTTTTTCTTTCACTGCTGCCACTACATCGTCATACGCACTGGTAAATACTACGGCATCTTTCGCATTTTCCACTGCTACATAAATTTCGGTAAATACGTCCATCTGAAATGTAGAAGCCGGAACTACCAGAAATCCATTCACTTCTCCATTTCCAACCTGACTGGTTCCGCGCCCCACTGCAATATACTGAGGATTCTCGCCTGCACCTACAATCGTGAAGGTATCTGTGGCAAGACTCTCCTTCAAATCCGTGTCATCCCCGGAACAGACAGTAATCTTGTCGCCTATCTGCAGATTATATTTTTTCAGAAAATCTTCGTCAGCCAGACATTCATCTGCTTTCTCCGGCATGCGCCCCTCTGTCACTTCCGTTTCATTAAACTTTTCCGGCTGTGCCATAATATGTATGACTTTCTCCGTATCCTCTACCGAGCAGAGCACATCCTTACTGTATGTCCCTTCTGCATATTCCACACCTTCTATCTGCGAAATAGCATTCACATCTTCTTCCGTCAGTCCCATGGTTCCCGTGACTTTGATATCTTCCAGATTGGTCCGATCAAAGAAAACATCACCCGAATAACGCATATCCGGCTCCGAAGCCCGGATACCGGAATAGAATGCCACACCTAAAGCTACGATGAAAAAGATAGAGATAAATCTGCCCAGTGTTTTGCGGATTTCCACAAAGAATTCCTTTCGCAATACATTTTTCTTCATACGCACCCCATCCTTACCATTCAATCGTTTCTACCGGAACCGGATTCGGATTCAAAGTAATCTCGGCAACTTTTCCGTTCTTCATGCGGATTACCCTGTCTGCCATCGGTGCTATCGCAGAGTTATGGGTAATCAGAATGACCGTCATTCCTTTTTCACGACAGGTGTCCTGCAAAAGCTTTAGGATTGCCTTTCCTGTATTATAATCCAGCGCACCTGTCGGTTCATCACAAAGTAATAATTTCGGATTCTTCGCCAGTGCCCTCGCAATAGACACTCTCTGCTGCTCTCCACCGGAAAGCTGGGCAGGGAAATTGCTTTTCCGCTCACCTAAGCCGACTTCATTAAGCACAGTTGCTGCATCCAACGGGTCTTTACAAATCTGTAATGCCAGTTCTACATTCTCAAGCGCTGTCAGATTGGGAATCAGGTTATAAAACTGAAACACAAACCCAATGTCATCCCTACGGTACGAGGTCAGTTTCTTCGCATTGTATTTTGCCACATCATTTCCATCAATCCATACTTCTCCGCTTGTGGCACTGTCCATACCGCCCAGAATATTCAGCACCGTGGTTTTTCCTGCTCCACTTGGACCAACCACCACTGCAAATTCACCTTTCTTCACCGTAAAATTAATTCCATCAGCCGCTGCGATTTCCACTTCGCCCATCTGATACACCTTGCGGACATCCCGCAATTCTACAAATTCAGCCATTTTCTTCACCTCTTTTTTGCTAAAAATCCCCTCTTTTTTCTTTATTTTCATAGTCGTTAATAGTTGTTGTAATAATAACTATTAAAAAAGCCTGCGTAATCTTCCGATTCTATAATCTCACTCGGAACAAGGCTCACCTTCATTCCTGCAATGTCTACCGTGACGCCTTCCGGCAGAACTATATTCTTCAATTCCCCTGCAAATCCGGAATCCCTGTCACCAAGAAGCATTCCACAATACTTCTGATATCCATCCTTATCTTCCACTGTATAGTCAAAGATACCAGAACCAGATTCGCACACAACATTATAAACTCCCGGAATGACATCCTTTCCTACTTCAAAGGATTCCGTTACTTCATAGGACTGGGTATTCGGATTGGAAACGGAATGCAGCTCATCGGTCTGTGCATTTTCACTATGCAGCCTCAATGTTCCACGTCCCTCAGTTTCCAATACTGCGCCTTCATAAACGCGCAAATCCTCCATGTATGTCGTGTCATTCACATTCAAATACTCATGGATATAAATACTGTTGTCAGGATCATCTAAGAATAGTTCCATATAAGAATTTTGTTCATTTCCGGTTTCCGGCATAAACACTACCTCATAACTTCCTTCCGGAATATGAACACCGCCTTTGTAAACACCTGCTGTCAAATCAATTTCATAAGTGTCCCCTACATCGGAAAGTTCCCTTTCTGCGTATTCATATGGGTCATAATCAACTTCCGTCTCAGGCGTATTCTCCTCCCAGAAATAATCATTATCTGAATTCCACTCATCGAAACGGTTTCGAATCGCACCGAAAAGGGAAGAGCAAATCGATAACAGGATGATAAACGTAATCAGTTTTCCACCAAATGAACGTTTCCTCTTCTCTTTGTTCTGAGACGAAGATGTGGAAGACTGGTAAGTCGGTGACTGGTAGGTCGATGTCTTATAAGTAGAAGACTGATACGTGGATGATGCATTTCCGGCAGACTGATAAGTCTGGGAGGTTGTCTTCTTTGCCCCTTGTTTTCTTGCTTTTTCTGCCTTCTTCTCCTGATTTATCCACTCTCTGGTAACTGTCTTGCCCGCCATTGGATTCTCATTATCCTTATGTATATGGGTCATACTTTCTCCCGGATGGTGCGTACTTCCGCTGGAAATATAATTGGCATCACTCTTGGAATTGTCCAGTCCACATTCGGTACAAATATTTCCTCTGAGCTTTCCTCCACATAAAGAACATCTTTTTTCGAACATGCTGCTTCCTCCTTTCGTGTCTCTACTCTGTAGGTCTGTTTACATATTTATTTTCTGTTTTTGAGTACACAATCGTCTGCGCATGATACAGACTCTTATAGCCGGAAATCAGGTAGCTCACTGCAATTATCACGCAATAATATGGCATTCCCGCAAATCCAAACAGTTCTGCTGCAATCAGCATAGAGCTTACCGGACAATTAGTCACTGCACAAAAGACTCCTACCATTCCACATCCTGCACATAAATTTGCCGGCAGAGACAGAATCGGAGATAAGGCAGATCCAAGGGTTGCCCCGATAAATAAAGAAGGAACGATTTCGCCGCCTTTAAATCCGGAACTCAAAGTAAAGCATGTGAAAATCATCTTCAACAAGAACCGTTCCGGACTTTGTACATTTACAAAACTGTCCTTCAAAATGGCTTCGCCAAGTCCCAGATAGTCACTGGTATGTAATAAAAGTGCAAGTAAAATCACTGCCACTCCGCCTGCCATCACACTCAGATACGGATTCGGGAACCACTTTCCGAATAAATCTGCACTTTTATGAAGCAGCATGCAGAACAGAATCCCTGCTACAGCAAAAAGCACTGCAAGTAAAATTGCTTTCAGACAGTTCACGCTGTAAAATGACGGAACTTCTTCAATCAGATATGGAATCTTCAGCGTACGTACCTTTAACAACACCGAAACATATTCCCCGATAAATGCGGAAAATACACATGGCACCAAAGCACCGTAATACATCACACCTACACTTGTCACTTCCATCGGGAAAATAGCAGCCGCCATAGGGGTTCCAAATAAAGCGGCAAAGGCGGCACTCATTCCAGACAACATTATGATTTTACGGTCACTTTCATTTAACTTCAGAATCCGTCCGAAAAAGCTTCCCACACTTGCTCCAAACTGAAGGGCTGCGCCCTCTCTTCCAGAAGAACCACCAAACATATGAGTAACCGTAGTTGCAATCAAAATAAGTGGTGCAATAACTGACGGCATTTTCCCTTTCGGTGTACGGACAGTATCTAATACCATGTTCGTGCCCGAATTCTTCTCCTGACCTCCAATCTTATATAAATAAACCACCAGCATACCTCCCAGCGGCAGTCCAAGTATCATAAATGGATGCCCAATCCGGAATTCGGTAACCAAACTGATCACATGTGCAAATCCACTGGCAATCACACCCACAACACTACCAACAAGTGCTGATAACACAATCCACTTTACCAGTGTCTTTAAAAAATTTTGTTCTGATTTCAAAGTTTCTTCCAGTTCCTCTTTCATGCTCATTTCCCCTTTACTGTTCTTCTTTATTCTATTATATTAATCCTCTTTCGCCCATCCAAAAGCGTACTTTACTGCCTTATTCCAGCCTTTGATTTTCTTTTCCCGTTCTTCTTCTCCAATCAAAGGTTTAAACGTCTTATCAATAGCCCAGTTCTGCACTACTTCTTCCTTATTCTTCCAATATCCCACTGCAAGTCCTGCAAGATAAGCGGCTCCCATTGCTGTAGTCTCCACACACACTGGTCGTGCCACCGGTGCACCGATAAAATCCGCCTGGGTCTGCATTAAGAAATTATTGGCGCTTGCGCCTCCATCAACCTTGAGCGCGGAAAGCACAATGCCTGAATCTGCTTTCATTGCAGAAAGCACATCATTTACCTGATATGCAATGGACTCCAGAGTTGCACGAATCACATGATATTTATTTACACCACGGGTAAGCCCCACAATGGTTCCTCTTGCATACTGATCCCAGTGCGGCGCACCAAGTCCGGTAAATGCAGGCACTACATAACAGCCATTGGTATCTTCTACTTTTAGTGCCATCTCTTCCGACTCTGCTGCCGAATCGATTAAATGCATTTCATCCCGCAGCCACTGAATCGAAGCTCCTGCCACAAAAATAGAGCCTTCCAGTGCATAGTAGACTTTTCCGTCCAGTCCCCATGCAATGGTCGTCACCAGACCATTTTCTGAGAAAACCGGCTTTTCTCCTGTATTCATCAATAAGAAACAACCCGTTCCATACGTATTCTTCGCCTCACCTGCATGGAAACAGGTCTGTCCAAACAATGCAGACTGCTGGTCTCCGGCTGCTCCTGCAATCGGAATCTCCCCGCCAAAGAAGGACGCATCCGTCATGCCATATATACAGCTAGACGGCTTCACTTCCGGCAGCATCTGCTTTGGAATATCCAGCTCTCTTAAAATATTTTCATCCCACTCCAATGTATTAATATTAAACATCATTGTCCGGGAAGCATTGGAGTAATCCGTCACATGCACTGCTCCTTTGGTAAGCTTCCAAATCAGCCATGTCTCCACGGTTCCAAATAAAAGCTCCCCACGCTCTGCACGCACTCTTGCACCTTCTACATGGTCCAGAATCCATTTTACTTTCGTTGCAGAAAAATAAGCATCAATCACCAGCCCTGTCTTTTTCCGGAAGAACTCGGTCAATCCTTTTTCCTTCAGCGAATCACAATATTCCGAAGTTCTTCTGCATTGCCACACAATGGCATGGTACACCGGTTCTCCTGTATTCTTATCCCATACAATGGCTGTCTCTCTCTGATTCGTAATTCCAATGGCAGCAATGTCCGCTGCTGTGGCACCAATCTTCGTCATTGCCTCTACTGCCACACCAAGCTGACTTGCCCAGATTTCGTCCGCATCATGCTCTACCCAACCTGCCTTTGGAAAATACTGCTTAAATTCTCTTTGGGCAACACTACAAGGTCTGCCTGATTTATCAAATAAAATACACCGGTTGCTGGTCGTTCCCGCATCCAATGCCATGATATATTTTGCCATATGCCTCCTCCTCGTACTTCCACACGCTTTTTCTCTAGTTTACCACGAACACCCCCAATTCGTGAAGTGCCCTTGTTGCACAAATATACAAATACTGCTTATAAAAAGCATGGTCTTTGTCTCCGCCAAGTACAAATACCTGGTCAAATTCCAGACCCTTTGCCAGATAATAGGTCGTGACCGTAATGCCTTTCTTAAATGCCGAAGTATCCCGGTCAATATAATGAACATCTTCCCTGCGTTCTTTCAGAAAGGCATATGCCTCCAGCGCCTCTTTCTCCGTCATTGTCAATATGGCTGCTGTCTCATACCCATCTTCATAGCCATCTGTTCCCAGATGAACCTTTTCCAGAATCTGTTCGAATGCCTGCATCTTATCGGTCCGTATTTCTTCCACGGCTTTTCCATGCCGCTCCAGATAATGGACGCCCTCCACGCCCGTAATCTGCTGTGCATATGTTGCAATTTCCAGCGTGTTCCGGTAACTGTCTTTCAATTCAATGACACGTAAGCCCTTTTTCCCAAATAATTTGGGTAAAAACCGAAGCACATCCTGTTCCTTGGAATCAATGCTCTGCGCCCTGTCACCAAGTATGGTCATTTTACAAGGGAACAGCTCTTTCAAAATCACATATTGTAAATAAGAATAATCCTGCATTTCATCGATTACCAGATGACGGATATCCCTGTGCTGTCTGTTCTGACAAAGCCGGTATTTCAGATATAAAACCGGATATACATCTTCATATTGTAAATAGCGCTCCGCCAGCGGAACCTCCGGCAATGTATCAAAGCCCTGTTCTTCCAGAAACCAGTTGTAAATCTCATAAATATCCCGGCTCTCATACATGGATAAAAATTTCTCACTTATGATTTCCAGTTCATCCTCGCGGAGACTTTTGCCGCACAAAGTCTCATATTCATCCACACAATATTCCATCACTGCTTCCATACGGTTCAGCATAGGAATCTCTGTAAATTTATAGAAATACAAAGTCAGCAGTTCCTCTGCACTTTTCTTCATATTTTTATATTCGATATCTTTAAAATCAATCAGACGGTCTTCTAACTGCACCAGAAATCCTTCCATCGCTCCGATAAAAGCGTCTGACTGTTTCCATTTGTACCGTTCTTCCTCTTCCGCGCTACGTCCATCCATACAATGTTCAATATAATGATACCGGTCATCGCAATCGGCTGCGATACCCTTCAGTTCACGATAGGCAAAAAGGTCAAAACTCACTTCCCGGATATTTTCTTCCCCAAGTTCTGGCAGAATATGGGAAATATAATCCGAAAATACACTGTTTGGTGAGAGCACAAGCACATTCGATGACTTCAGATTCTTTCTGTCATGATACAGTAAATATGCAATCCGGTGCAGTGCCACGGAAGTCTTCCCGCTTCCTGCTGCCCCCTGGATAATCAGGATTCGGTCCTTTGTATTACGGATAATAGCATTCTGCTCTTTCTGAATCGTCCGCACAATGTTCTTAAGCTGCACATCACTGTTCCCGCCTAATTCCTGCTTTAAAATGTCATCGTCAATTTTCACATCACTCTCAAACTCGTACACCATGCGGCCACTGCGAATCTTATACTGCCATTTTGCCGTAATTTCTCCGTTCATCCAGCCGCCCGGTGCTTCATAAGACGCTTCTCCTTTATCATAATCATAGAACAAACTGCTCACCGGTGCACGCCAGTCATAAATCAAAGGGACACTTCCCGACTGCTCTGCAAAATTTCCGATTCCTATATAAAATGCTTCCGCTTCTTCCTCATCCTCATATTGAAAATCTACGCTTCCGAAAAATGGGGACTCCTGCATTTTTCTCAGACGTACCAGTTCCTTATCGTGCTCCTGCTTTGCATTTACCTGACTTAAGAGTGCCTGCTGATTATCAAAATTCTCATAGCCATACTCGTCCATCTCATTATAATTTTCCCAATAATAGGAATTCATATTTTCAATGTCTTTCTGCACTTCCTGTACAGTCTTTCCAAGCTCTGTAATCCGTTTTTCTATTTTTCCTGTTACCTGGGCAAGATAATCTGTTCCTCTTGACATCATTACCTCCTGGAATTATCTTTATCGTCAATGTCATAGTTTTCTATTTCTTCGTAACAGTATACCATAAAATTTTGCAACATACTATGGAATTTCCACGGAGCATTTTCAACTTTTACAAATATGTGCAAACACGGACTTTGTCCCGCTGCTTCACACAAAAAAAGGAACTGATTTCTCAGTTCCTCAAGCTACGGAAAAGGGACTTGAACCCCTACTAACAGAGTCAGAGTCTGCTGTGCTG
>OIZO01000058.1_pt1 | contig 87293 bp, 105 predicted proteins | sample 1588551 | NCBI WGS metagenome assembly OIZO01 (sample SAMN03283271) | human gut metagenome | biome: human-associated habitat; material: feces | host: Homo sapiens | place: Peru | collected 2012
GCGTTCAGCCTAAGCGAAAAGCCGTTAGGCTTTGAGCTTGCAATGCGTAGCTCTACTCACCATTCTACGCGTTCAGCCTAAGCGAAAAGCCATTAGGCTTTGAGCTTGCAATATCTTATCAAAACATAAACTCCACAAACACGGCATTACTGACGTCAATTCCTTTTTCCGTCAGGTATATCCTGTCTGCTTTTTCTTCCAGTAATTTTATATCTTTTAATTTGCAGATTTGTTCTCCATATACGTTTTCTATTTCTTTTCCGAACATTTCGTGAAATGCAGTTTTGGATATCCCCTGCATCATACGCAGTCCCAAAAACATGAATTCTTCCATCTGTTCTTCCCGGCTGAGCATTTCCCCATGGAATTTATTGTCAAAAGAAATCCGATAAGTCTCTATATCAGGGGGATTGGTATAACGTTTTTCTTCAAATAAAGTAGCCGCCTCTGTTCCAAATCCCAGATATGGTGTGCGCTGCCAATAACCAATGTTATGTCTGCATTCGAATCCCGGCTTTGCGTAATTCGAGATTTCATAGCGGGCATACCCTGCCTCTGCCAGAATTTCTTTTGTCTTCCAATACATGATTCTCTCGTCATCTTCGGATGGCAGCTTTATCTGTTGGGTATTTTCACCGCTGTCTTCTCCATACATGTCATAAAACGGAGTTCTCGGTTCTATAATCAGACTGTATGCCGAAATATGTTCCGGTGCAAGTGCAAGAACGGTTTGTAAGGTTTCACACCAGCTTTCTACAGTCTGGCCCGGAATAGCGGATATAAGGTCAATGTTAATATTTTGAAATCCGCATTTTCTCGCCATATGATAGGTAGTAAGAAATTCCGAATAAGTGTGAATCCTTCCAAGTAATTTCAGTTCTTCATCATGCACGGACTGAAGTCCGATACTGAGACGGTTAATCCCTGCTTTCTTATAAGAATGTAATTTTTCTTCGCTTACAGTTCCCGGATTTGCTTCTAAGGTAATCTCCGCATCCCATCTGAATTGCAGATTCTCCCGCAGACTTTGCATGATTCTTTCTATCTGCTTTCCGCTTAAAACAGAAGGTGTCCCACCGCCAAAAAAGACGGTAGACACCTGATATTCTTCTGTTTTTCCTTTGCAGGCTTCAATCTCATCACAAAGCAGTTTCACATACAATTCTCTATCTGCTTCATCCGATGGACCTGAAAGGAAATCACAATATGCACATTTTCTCACACAAAATGGAATGTGAATATAAATTTCTAACTCTTTCATTTTATTTTTCATCCAGCTTCAATACGCTCATAAATGCCTTCTGTGGAATTTCTACACTTCCCACCTGACGCATTCTCTTCTTTCCTTCTTTCTGCTTCTCAAGCAGCTTCTTCTTACGGGAAATGTCACCGCCATAACATTTTGCAAGAACATCCTTACGCATGGCTCTGACCGTCTCACGCGCAATGATTTTACCGCCTACCGCAGCCTGAATCGGAATTTCAAACAACTGACGTGGAATTTCTTCTTTTAATTTTTCACACATCTTACGACCTCTCTCGTAAGCACTTCCTGCAAATACGATAAAGGAAAGCGCATCCACTTCTTCTTTATTTACCAGAATATCCAGCTTCACAAGCTCTGATTTCACATATCCGGTCAATTCATAGTCGAAAGACGCATACCCTCTGGAGCGGGATTTCAGCGCATCAAAGAAATCATAAATAATCTCATTCAGTGGCAGATTATATGTGAGTAATGCTCTTGTTTCTTCAATGTATTCCATGCCCAGATATTCTCCACGCCGCTCCTGACATAAATCCATGATAGCTCCGATAAATTCTGTGGTTACCATGATTTCTGCTTTTACCATCGGCTCTTCCATATAGTCGATTTCCGACGGGTCAGGCAGGTTCGATGGATTGGTCAGTTCAATGACATCTCCATTTGTCTTATGCACCTTGTAAATAACTCCCGGTGCGGTTGTAACCAAATCCAAATTGTATTCCCGTTCCAGTCGTTCCTGAATAATTTCCAGATGAAGCAGTCCCAGAAATCCACATCGGAATCCAAATCCAAGTGCCAGAGAAGTCTCCGGTTCAAAATAAAGTGCCGCATCGTTGAGCTGCAGCTTTTCCAGTGCATCCCGCAAATCCGGATATTTTGCACTATCTGCCGGATACATTCCGCAGTAAACCATCGGATTAACCTTTTTATAACCCGGAAGTGGTTCTGCTGCCGGCCTTGAAGAATCCGTAACCGTATCACCCACACGGGTATCCTTTACATTTTTCAGACTGGCAGTGAAATAGCCTACCATTCCGGCGGAAAGTTCTTCACAAGGAATAAACTGTCCTGCTCCAAAATATCCAACTTCCACTACATCCGCTTTTGCACCGGTAGCCATCATCTGAATCGGAGTTCCTTTGCGAATGCATCCCTCTTTGATTCGGCAGAATACAATAACTCCACGATAAGAATCGTATAACGAATCGAAAATCAATGCCTGAAGCGGTGCATCCGGGTTCCCCGTCGGAGCCGGCACTTTCGCCACAATCTGCTCCAATACCTCTTCTACATTTAATCCGGTTTTTGCAGAAATCTGTGGTGCGTCCTGAGCTTCGATTCCAATAATGTCCTCAATTTCATCAATGACACGCTGCGGTTCTGCACTTGGCAAATCCACCTTATTAATAACCGGAACCACATCCAGATCATGGTCTAATGCCAGATATACATTGGCAAGCGTCTGCGCTTCTACCCCCTGAGCTGCATCTACAACCAGAATGGCTCCATCACAAGCAGCAAGACTTCGGGATACCTCGTAGTTAAAATCCACATGCCCCGGGGTGTCAATCAAGTTAAAAATATATTCTTCTCCATCTTTTGCCTTATATACGGTGCGGACTGCCTGAGACTTAATCGTGATTCCACGTTCTCTTTCCAAATCCATGTTATCCAGCACCTGCGCCTGCATTTCTCTGCTTGTAAGCAGACCAGTCATTTCAATAATACGGTCTGCAAGCGTAGATTTGCCATGATCAATGTGGGCAATAATACAAAAATTGCGAATTTTCTTTTGGTCCATATGCATAATTTCTTTTTCTCCTACTACTATTTTATCTTTATCATTCCGATTTCATTCTGTCCTTCATAATAATCAAGAAATAATAACTGCCAGATTTTCCTATCTGCAGTATTACATACTATACTGAATCAGGAACATTTCCACGGAAAGTACATCCCCGATTTTTCCCGTCTTTACATCCTCTTCCGCCTGTATGCCATCTTCCAGAATCATTCGTAATTCTTTTCTGGTAAATGTCTTTGCCTGAGCACGATATTTTCCAATAAGAAATGGCATAATTCCTACTTTGGACGCAATCTCCTTCGGTGCGTAGCCAAGGCTTTCCAGCTCTTTGACTTCCATAAGAATACGGAACTGGCGTGTGAGCAGGAACAAAATACGCATAGGCGGTTCCTTCAGCGCCAGCAAATCATAATAATAATCCAGTGCTTTCCTTTGATTCTTCCCTGCCACCGCGTCCACCATATCAAAGATATGATTGGAAATCTGGGTTACACACACTTCGTCGATATCATTTCTGGTAATCTCCGCCCGGTGCATGGCATAACAGAATAGCTTTTCCAGTTCTTTCTGTACATTTTCCATATCATTGCCAACCTTGGCGAGCAGGTAGGCAGCAGAGGACTCACTCATCTGCTTTCCTTCCTTCTTCGCCATTCCCAGAATCCATCGTACAAGTGTCCGCTCATCCTGCCTTGTCAGCTCTACAATATGTCCTTTATCCTTTACCGCCTTATAAAGCTTTCCACGCTTATCTACTTCTTCTTCCACAAAAATCATGTAAGTAGTCTCTGGCATCTGTTTCACATATTCTGCCAGTTCTGGGGACGCATTCTTGAAAAATCCCGTATTTTCCAACACGATCAGTCTGCGTTCTGCAAAAAAAGGAAGCGTTTCTGCCAAATCAATGATTTCCTTTGGGTTGGTATTCTTTCCCTCATAATAAGCCAGATTCATGGTATCTCCCTCTGGGAGCATGGCTTTCATAAACCGGTCTTTATACTGTTTTTTCAGATATGCTTCCTCTCCATAGAGCAGGTATATCTGCTTAAATTGTCCTGTTTTTAAATCTTCATTCAAACTTTTCATGGTCTTAGTATACAATATTTCTTTCCGTCTGTACACAATTTTACAGCACTTCCGTCTTTCGTATTATATAGGTTCACCTGTCTCTTTGCAAGTCTTTCCAACACTTCCTGACTTGGATGTCCATACCGGTTCCGCTCTCCGGCAGAAATCCATGCACAAGCCGGATTCACCACTTCAAGCCAATGTTCCCCTGTTCCATTTTTCGAGCCGTGATGCCCAACTTTCAAGATTTCATAGTTCTTCGGCAGTTCTCCTTCCACTTGTTTTTCCTCTATATAAGAAGCTACGGTTTCTTCTGCCTCTTTCTCCAAATCCCCGGTAAACAACATGGCAAAATCACCATATTCCAGACTCAGTACGGTAGAGGACTGGTTCTCATCCAAAGATGCTTCTGATAATATTTTCTCCTCATCCCTCACACTCCAAAGACACTTCATCTGCATTTGACCTTCCGCCAGCAGCTCTCCCTGAGTCATCGTCAGTACCTCTGTTCCTTTGCTTTGTGCAAGTATTGCCAGTTCTTCCAGACTTTCATTCCAATAAATTTTTGCAGGTAACACCAGATGTGTAACAGAGATTCCGACCATTTTCCGCTCCAGCAATTCTGCAATCCCATTCAAATGGTCCTCATCCCCGTGAGACACCCATACATAATCCAATGTTCCCACACCCTGCATTTTTAAAAATGGCTCTATTCTATATTTTCCCACATTTTTCACACTGCTGCTTCCACCGTCTATCAGATAGGTTCCGCCACTTGGCCCTCTTATGAAAAAGGAGTCCCCCTGCCCCACATTCAGCATCACGATTTCCACCTTATCTTTCTGTCCGTGTGGGGATACATACATACCTGCTGCCAGCAGGAAAATACAAATTTCCAGAGACACTCTGACGCCATATCTGTGTCTTCCATTTACCAGCAAAGCCAGAAGCAATACCGCATAATATCCTGCAATCCACCATACTCCCGGCCTTCCGCTGACTCCTCTTGCATAGGGAAGATTCAATACGATTTCACTTCCCCTGCAATAGAATGCAAGACCAATTCTGGCAAGTCCAAAAGCCGCCTTACAAAGCAATTCTGGAAATCTCCTCACAAGAGCACCTGTAAAAGTTCCGGTAATACTACCTGAGAAGCTCCCCATAAAAGCTATAATCAGTCCGGCACCTCCGCTTCCTATGACTACGGTTGCCATGGGAATGGCAAGGAGATTCCAGAAAAGACTGTAAAAACAATATTCGTAATAAAAATAAAGCTGGATTGGGAAAATCACAACTGAGATAGCAATTCCCACCGGTAATTTCAACACCGGAGCAACCAGATAGATGCCTAGCACCGCCCCAAAAGACAATAGAAAGCCTGCATCAAAGAGCAGCACCGGCTGTCGAAGCAGTAAAACAATTTCTGCCACTGAAAGAGCTGCCAGTCCGTCATATTCCCTGCCAAGCACATAAGCGCCCATCCGTATCATAAACATCAGGCAGGAGCGCAGAGCAGAAATACTGCCACCTGTCATGATTACGTAGCTGCATAAAATCAAGGAACCGCTGATTGCAGAAAACCTGATTGGGATTCCCAGTTTCCGCATTCCTTTATAAATACTCATTCCAATCAGAGATACATGTAAAGAAGAAATGGCAAGCAGATGACCGATTCCGCTTTTCTGCAATAGCTCTTTCCATGTTTCATTCAGATATGCATCATCTCCCAGCAACATAGCGCAAAAAATTCCCCCATAGTCTTCTCCCATATAGGAAATGACCCTCTGCCGCATTTGATAGCGGAGAGCCGACAGATGCTCACGCAAACTGTCCATCAGACTTATTCTCTCCTGAAATGTTTTTACACGTACTTCTGCTTTCTGAAGTGACATGGTAATATTCTGTTTTTGATAATACGCTTTCTGATTAAAATTCCCCGGATTTGGGGATTCCTGAAAAAATGCTGCGTTTCCAGTTACCTGAATCTTCTGACCTATTTTAAATGTTTCTGAATTGTTTCCATCAGCTAAGCTGACATAAATCTTTTCTCCAGACAGCTGCTCTTTTACCAGTAGCCGGAGTTCTTCTTTTTTATATATTTTATTCTCGATTACTCCATCTAGAGTAACCCATTCCTCTTCTACATATTTTTTCTCCATTTCAGATGTGCGGAACGCAGAAAACATCTGCGCCCCGCCTGTCTGATAAAGAAAAAATATCACAAGGCACAATAACACCGCCATATGGCAGCCGTACCTTTTTTTCACCGTTCATCACTCCTCCAGCAAATCTAAATTTCTGCTTAAGGGTTCTGACAAGGAAATGCTTTCCTGATACATAATATTACTGTCACCATTGATTGCAATCTGCACTTTATTGACTGCTCCACTTTCAATTACAGAATTGACGATGGAATAAATTACCACTTCCGGCGTAACACCCGACACAATTTTTCGGAGTCCTTCATCGAAATTCAGATAACAGATGCCGTCTTTAATGGATACACCTAGAAGTTTTGTTCCCTTGGGAATGGTTTCTTTTAACCCGGAGCCGGATGGACCACGCATAAGCCGTTCTACAATTACTTTTTCAAATGCCACATTACTGTTATATTTCACGCTTACCGTCTGGGCTGTCAGCTTGTCTCCATCTGCATTTGCAAAATAAAGCACCAGATTGGTCTCTTCGAAAGAGTGAATCGACTGACCTGTATTCTGCACAAAGTCTTCTGACTGGAAATATCCGTATTCTTTTCCCTCTTCATTGGTAAGTGGCTCTCCGCCCACATGAAAGCCAACCAGAGCAATCCCGTTTATCTGTGTAAGCGAACGCACAAGTGCCGCCCTGCACAATACTTCCTGCACCGTGTCCATATCATTGTAGGCCGCATTAAAATAAAGGTCCAGCTTTTCATTATCCAGCGTAAAATTTTCTATTTCCACACCGTCGGGAATGACAGACTGCTCCCGAATTCCTTCGTTGCCCTCTTTCAGACAGGTAAGGATTTCTTCTGCTGCCTTCTCCGGTTCTTCTGTCTCCCCCGTATAGGCTTCTTCTACCAGTCCTGTCTGTTCCGGATTCAGATAATAAATTTTATATGGAGCCGAAGCCACATCATTCTTCTTCCTGCATCCCATCAGACAGATAATGGCAAAAATTGTAGCCATGGCTATGATTATCCATTTTCTTTTTTTCATCTTCGTTCCCTCTCATAGCGTATCTTTTTCATACTACTACTTTTTGATACTGCTATTTTGCAATATAATTCAGTGGAATCCGTACATTGAAAGTAGTGCCTTCTCCAAGTTCACTGTGTACTTTAATTGCACCACGGTGGAGAATAACTGCATTCCGGGCAATGGCAAGGCCCAGTCCCGTTCCACCGATCTCTCTGGAATGAGATTTATCCACACGGTAGAAACGTTCAAAAATGTGCTCCGTTTCTTCCGGAGGAATTCCGATTCCCGAGTCCGTCACCTTCAGATAGAAATACTTATGGTCCGCATTCAAATCCACATGCACCCATCCATTTTCCTTATTATACTTAATCGCATTTTCTACCAGATTGGTAATGGCAAGGGACAGCTTCATTTCATCCACTTCTGCCACAACCGGTCGGAAACTTTCAAATACCAGTTCAATGTTATCCCGCTCTGCGATCGGCCGAAGCCGTTTCAGAATCCGTTCTACCATCTCATTGATATTCTGAGACTGAATAGTTAAATTTGCCCCGGTCTTGTCCAGCTTTACAAGTGCCAGAAGGTCATTGATGATTTTATTTTCCCGCTCAATTTCTTCGGACAAATCCTGCATAAATTCCTGATAAAGCTCCACTGGCACGTCTGGCTGCATGAGCAGTGAATCGGACAAAACTTTCATAGAGGTAAGTGGTGTCTTTAACTCATGAGACACATTTGCCACGAATTCCTCTCTGGATTCATCCAGCACCTTGTATCTATTTTTCAGACGGTTAAATGCCTCCGACATCTGAATGGTTTCGTTATATGCATTTTCATGCAGATCCGCTTCGCTGTAACCCCTGGACATTTCTTCCAGACTATTGCTCATTCGTTTCAGCGGACGCACCAGACAGGATGCCGCCACTCCAGCAAGCACAAGACACACCATAAAAACAGCAAAAGAATAGACCTCTGCATTTTGGTTTAAAATGGCCACATTATCCTGAATGGACTCTGTAGATACGCTAATCAGCATCATTCCCAGAACTTTTTTCTCATCCTGATCCACCACCGGAGTTCCAATTTCAATATAACGGTTCCGTTCATCATAATTGACCGTCTGCTCTCCGCGATAGCATTTCACTACATCCTCAGAGACTATCGTTTTTCCTTCCTGCAGATTGTAAGTATCTTTTACAATCCAGAATTCCCGGTCAATCACCAAGACTCTTCCGTTGTACAAATTGGATAATTGTGACAGTTCTGCATTAATCACATCAGAACCCGTATCTTCCAGATAATGAGAATTGACCAGCTGATTCGCAAGAATCGTACACTGATTCTGAATCTCTGCGGTACGCACTGCCACACTCCGCTGTTCATAAGTATTCAGGATTCCCATACGAAGGAAAATACATGCCAGAACTACAAACAGACTGATTACAACTACAATGCGTACCCGCAGACTTTTTATAAATTTTGGAACAAATTTTATCTTAACCCCTGAAATAATAACCAACTCCCCACTTCGTGTAGACATATTTCGGGTCGCTTGGGTTTACTTCAATCTTCTCACGCAATCTACGGATATGCACATCCACGGTACGTGCATCTCCCGGATATTCGTATCCCCAAACAATATTGAGCAGACTTTCTCTGGAATATACTTTATTCGGATTATTGGCAAGAAGCTCAAGAAGGTCAAATTCTTTTGCTGTCAGATTCAGCTCTTTATCCTTCGAGAATACTCTGCGGCTCTCACAGTCAATTCGAAGGTCCCCTTTCACCAGTTCTCTGCCTGCGGAGGTTGTTCCGCCTTTTCTTCCCATCCGGCGCATCACCGCCTTCATTCTTGCTTTCACTTCCAGAATATTAAACGGCTTTGTTATGTAATCATCTGCCCCGTATTCCAGACCGAGGATTTTGTCCATGTCCTCGCCCTTGGCAGTCAGCATGATAATTGGAACATCTGAAAAATCACGAATCTGTCGGCAGACTTCAAACCCGTCATATTTCGGCAGCATAACATCCAGAAGAATAATATCATATTCTTTCCGCTTTGCCATGTCAACGGCTTCCTCGCCATCATAAGCACAGTCAACTTCCATATCATCCTGCTCCAGACTGAATCGAATCCCCTTTACGATTAATTTTTCATCGTCCACTACCAGCACTTTCCTGCTCATCTTTCTTCCCCTATTCTACCGTTATCTTGTCTTTAATCTTCTTAAATACACCTTCTTTGATGCCCTCTATTTTCATGATATCTTCGATACTTCGAAAACCACCCTGCTCCTTCCGGTAAGCAATAATTGCATCTGCCTTCGCACTTCCCACGCCGCTTAAAGTCATAAGCTGCTCTTTGCTTGCTGTATTTAAGTTGATTTTATTCTCTTGTTCAATCACTTGTCCACTGCTATGACTCTCCATCTCTCCGGCTGCTTCTTCCTTCGTCGGAACATAAATCTTCTGTCCATCCTCCAGAACTGCTGCCTGATTCCAGTAAGTCTCCGCCGCTTCTTCTGTCATACCACCTGCTGCCACAATCGCATCTGCCACCCGCATACCGGATGTAAATTCATACACTCCCGGTGAGACAACCTCACCGCAGACATAGACATAAATTGTATTTTCCGCTGTCTGTTCTGCGCTTTTCGTTTTCTCATCTGCTTCTTTTGTATCTGCTTCTTTTACATCCGTTTCTCCGATATCTTCTTTCGTCAGAGTATCCTCTGCCCTGACCGTCTCATCGGAAGCCGTTTCAAAGGTAATGCTATCTTTTCCTCTGCCGCAGCCGATAAAATATAACAACATCATACATACACAAATCATCAGGTATCCTCGCTTACGCATCTCTTCTTCCTCCCAGAAAAAGACAGACCTCACGTTCGCTTAGACATTTTCATTGTACCTAATTTCTTTCAAAAACTCAACCGCATTTTACACTTACTTGTACACACACCGCCTGCAGCTATCTCACTTTTATTTTGTCTCCCACTCAAAAATCACAAGTCCGACTACTGCAATTGCAATTCCGATTAACTTCCGCCATTCAAAAGCCTGCTTATCCGCTCCGAACATTCCGAACAGTTCAATAATATAAGAAACGGCCACCTGAGTAATGACAATACAAAGAGTTGCTTTTGCAGGACCAAGCTGCTCCATACTCTTAATGACCGTCCATGTGATTCCGGCGCCGAACACACCGCCAAGAAGCAGATACTTTGGCTCTACTTTTCCAATGGCAAGCACACTGTCCCGCCCCATAATCAGCCACATTCCGGCACATACTGCAAAAGCACTGAGCTGTACCCAGGCGTTGCTCACCCACATTCCCGTCACTTTCGTTACCTGCGTATTAAATACGCCTTGAATACTCATAATCGCACCTGATAAAAGTGCAATCAAAAAACCAGACATCCGACATCCCTCCTGTTATTCATGAGTATGCCCTATGTCTGGCCTTTTATACTTTTATTTTCTTACTGCAACGCTTTTTTCAACTTTTCTGTCATCTCGTCAATATGCTCTTTCTCCACAATCAGTGGCGGAATCATACGGAGCACATTGTGGCCGGCACTAATCACAAGGAGTCCTTCTTCCAGTGCTTTCTTGCTTACTTCTCCTACCGGCTTTGAAACTTCCAGTCCCTGAATCAGTCCTTTTCCTTTCACTCTCACTGCACAGTCACATTCCTGTACAATCTCTTCCAGTTTCTGCGTCAGATATGGCGCTACCTCATTTACATGCTCCAGTAAATGTTCTTCTTCAAAAAGATCAATGACTTTATTTACCGCAGCACAAACAAATGGATTCCCACCATATGTGGTTCCATGGTCACCCGGTTTCAGAGAATGTTCTGCCACCTTCTCCGTCATGGCAAATGCTCCCACCGGAACACCATTTCCAATCGCTTTTGCCATGGTCATAATATCCGGTTTCACACCCATCTGCTGCCATGCGAAATAAGAACCGCTTCGTCCCATTCCACACTGAATTTCATCAAAAATCAGAAGCATATCATTTTCATCGCAGAGCTTCCTGACCCCTTCCATAAATTCCTGCGTAGCCGGATTAATGCCGCCTTCTCCCTGAATAGGTTCCATAATAATCGCGCATGTCTTGTCACTTACTAAAGCTTTGACACTGTCAAGATCGTTAAACTTTGCAAAATGTACGCCTCCAATCAGCGGCTCAAATGGTTCTCTGTACTCTGGATGTCCCGTTACAGAAACAGCTCCCATACTTCTTCCGTGGAATGCATCCTCCATAGCAATAAATTCATAACGGCCATTCTTCTTTTCGTAAGCATATTTTCTCGCTGCCTTTAATGCGCCTTCTATGGCTTCCGTTCCACTGTTGGTAAAGAATACCTTATCCATCTGTGCAATCCCGCCAAGTGCCTTGGCTGCCTTTCCACAGGTAGTATTATAATATAAATTGGAAGTATGCAGTAATTTATCAATCTGGTCTTTCAATGCCTGATTAAATTTCTGATTACCGTGTCCCAAAGAACAAACTGCAATTCCTGCTGTAAAATCCAGATATTTGTTTCCATCTGTATCGTAAAGATACATGCCTTCTCCGTGATCCAACACAATTGGAAAACGGTTATATGTTTTCAACAATCCTTCTTCTGTGTCAGTCATATACTGATTTGTCATATTTTTATCCTTCTTTCTATTCCTGGTCCTCATCCTTCACAATGGCAGTTCCGATTCCGTTATTTGTAAATATTTCCAGAAGCAGACAATGTGGAATTCTGCCATCCAAAATATGTACACGGGATACTCCGTTTTCAATAGCATGAATACAATTCTGAAGCTTTGGAAGCATTCCACCCTGAATACCGCCTGTTTCCAGTAAGTCCTTTGCTTCCTGTACAGTCAGTCTGGACACCAGAGAATCCTTGTCCTCATAATCCTTATATACCCCGTCAATATCAGATAAAAATGCCAGCTTTTCCGCATTCATTGCTGTGGCAATGGCATAGGCAGCGTCATCTGCGTTAATATTATAGGTCTGATAATTGTCATCAATACCGATTGGACAGATAATCGGAAGGAAATCCTTCTCCAACAAATCATTTAAAATCGTAGCATCCACTTCTTTGATATCGCCAACAAATCCGATGTCCTCTCCCTCGGAATATTTCTTTTCTACCCGGAGCAGTCCACCGTCTTTTCCACTGATTCCAATAGCTCTGACACCTAATTCTTCCACCATGCGGACCAGATTTTTATTGACTTTATTGAGTACCATTTCTGCTACTTCCATGGTTTCTTCATCGGTTACACGAAGGCCGTTTACAAACCGGGGTTCCATTCCCACTTTATTTACCCAGCGGCTGATTTCCTTTCCGCCGCCATGTACAATAATCGGCTTAAATCCGGTCAGTTTCAGAAGAGTTACATCTTTGATGACTTTTTTCTGTAATTCTTCATCTACCATGGCACTTCCGCCATATTTTACTACTATAATTTTACGGTTAAATTTCTGAATATATGGGAGTGCTTCAATCAATACCTCTGCCTTATCCAGATACTGTTGCATATCTTTATCCATGACTCTTCTCCTTAGCTTCTGTAGTCTGCATTAATCGTGACATATTCATGTGTCAGGTCACATCCCCATGCCGTTGCACTTTCTGTACCACTCTTCACATCGGCAATGGCTTTGATTTCGGACTGCGACAGGATTTCTGTGGCTTTTTCCTCACTGAAATCGGTTCCAACGCCATCCTTCATAATCTGGATTCTTCCCGCACTGCTTTCAAAGAATAAGTCAACCTTTTCCGGGTCAAACTGCACACCTGAATACCCCATGGCGCAGAGGATTCTTCCCCAGTTTGCATCATGTCCTGCAATTGCAGCCTTGGTAAGACTGGAGCATACCACTGATTTTGCAAGAATTTTTGCATTTTCTTTTGTATCTGCATTTAAAATATCTACTTCAAACAGGCAGGTCGCTCCCTCTCCGTCTGCTGCCATTCTCTTTGCAAGGTACTCATTTACCTCATGAAGGGCTGCCGCAAATACCGGATAAGAATCGGAATCCACCGTGATTTCTTCATTTTCTGCAAGACCATTTGCCAGCAGAAGTACCGTATCATTGGTAGAAGTATCTCCATCTACGGAAACCATGTTGTAAGTTTCTTTCACATCATCACGCAGCGCTTTCTGCAGCGCTTCTTTGGAAATGACTGCGTCCGTTGTGATAAATCCAAGCATGGTACACATATTCGGATGAATCATACCAGAGCCCTTGGACATGCCGCCAATGGTAACGGTCTTTCCGTCGATTTCAAATTCCACCGCAATCTGCTTATTGACGGTATCGGTTGTCATAATTGCTTTGGAAGCCTCTGTTCCATTTTCAATTGAAGCATTTTTCTTTGCTGCAAGTGCCTCAACTCCTGCGGTAATCCGGTCAATCGGAAGCTGTTTCCCAATCACCCCCGTAGACGCGATCAGCACGCCTTCTGCATCAATCTGCAATGCCTTCGCAGCTGCATCTGCAGTGTCCTTGCAATATCCAAATCCTTCTGCCCCTGTACATGCATTGGCAATTCCAGAATTGACTACAACTGCCTGCGCCGGCTTTCCGCTTTCTACCACCTGCTTATCCCATTTTACGCAGGCTGCTTTCACAACATTTGTGGTAAATGTTCCTGCACAGACACAAGGCACCTGACTGTAAATCATTGCCATATCTGTACGGTCTTTGTATTTAATCTGTGCTGCTGTGGCTGCTGCCTCAAACCCTTTTGCTGCAGTCACGCCTCCTTCTACTATTTTCATCTTACTCTCCTACCCTTCTTCGATAAATGCCGTAATATTTTTCTCATTTAATACAAAATCATAATAGTTCAAATCTTCTCTTTTTGTCCAGCCAATGGTATTCCAAAAAGCATTTCCAATATCATTCTGTGTAAATGCAATCAATGTTACTTTATTGATATGTTCTGCTTTTAAAGCTTCCATAGCATACACCACCATAGCTTTTCCAATGCCCTGTCTGCGGTGTGCCGGGTCTACACATACATGATACAGACACCCCAGTCTCCCGTCATGTCCGCACAAAATACTGCCCACGACTTTTCCATCTTCCTCTGCCACGACACTTGTGGTAGGATTCCGCTTAAGAAACCGCTCGATTCCTTCTCGGGAATCATCAATGCTTCGGATGCCAAATCCTTTGATATGGTTCCACAGTGCATAGACTCCATCGTAATCTTCTATTTTCATCGCCCGAATTGTTGCCTTCATTCTCTTTAAAATCCTTCCTCACCTTTCTTTCATGTAAATGCTGAAGCGGCATGCTTACGGGAACATCGGAACCATCTTCAGGCCTTCATTTTCTTCGAATCCAAACATCAAATTCATATTCTGGACTGCCTGCCCGGCTGCCCCTTTCACCAGATTATCAATGGCTCCCATCATAATAATACGGTTTGTCCGTGTATCTATTTTAAATCCGATATCCACAAAATTGCTTCCTTCTACCCATTTGGTTTCCGGATAGACTCCTTCATTTAACACACGGATAAAATATTCGTTTCCATAATATTTCTCATAAACTGCTTTTACTTCTTCATAAGAGACTTCTCTTGTCAGCTTTGCATATTCTGTCGCAAGAATACCGCGGTTCATCGGCACCAGATGCGGTGTAAAGTTCAGCACAACTTTTTCTCCCGCTGCATAGCCAAGCTGCTCTTCTATTTCCGGTGTATGTCTGTGGGTTGCCACACCATATGCCTTCATATTCTCATTAACTTCGCAATATAAGTTTGCTGTCTTAGCACTTCGTCCTGCTCCGGAAGTTCCTGATTTTGCATCGATAATCAGCGTACTCATATCAATCAGTCCTTCTTTGGCAAGCGGATAAGCTGTCAGAATGGAACAGGTTGTATAGCATCCCGGATTTGCCACCAGACGGGCACCGCGGATATCCTCTCTGTTCACTTCGCAAAGGCCATACACTGCTTCCTTAATAAACTGCGGACTCTTGTGCTCAATTCCATACCATTTCTCATATATATCTACATCTTTAATACGGAAATCCGCACTTAAATCAATTACCTTTGTCTTTGACAAAATTTCTTCTGACATCATGGATGCACAGAATCCTTGTGGCGTTGCCGTGAAAATAACATCCACCTGATCTGCCAGTTCTTTCATATTATCATCCATGCAGACTGCATCTACAATCTGAAACATATTCTGATATACAGATGCATATTTCTGGTCTATGTAGCTTCTCGAGCCGTACCATTTTATTTCTACTTCTTTATGTCCCATTAAAATGCGCACCAGTTCTGCCCCTGCATACCCGGTAGCACCAATAATTCCTGCTTTAATCACTTCTATCACCTTTCTGCTTTTTCCATTTCACTGTAAATTGCTGTACATTAGTATACACCCATTTCCGCTCAAAGAAAAGCACCTTTTCATTTGCATAATTATACACATTATGCATTGTATATTCAATAACATTTTCAAAATTTTCTTTATTTTTTTCATTTTCTCATTTTTTTCTTGCATAAATATTAATAGTGGTGTATAGTGAAACATGTACTTGAACAGACATATTTTTAGGAGGCATATATATAATGAAAGAAAAAGTTGTTTTAGCTTACTCTGGTGGTCTTGATACTACCGCTATTATCCCTTGGTTAAAGGAAACATTTGACTATGAAGTTATCTGCTGCTGTATCAACTGTGGACAAGGCGAAGAATTAGAGGGATTGGATGAAAGAGCAAAATTATCCGGTGCTTCTAAATTATACATAGAAGATATTACTGATGATTTCGCTGAGAACTACATCATTCCTTGTGTACAGGCCGGTGCAGTATATGAAAATAAATATTTACTCGGAACCGCTATGGCGCGTCCTGGTATCGCTGCAAAATTAGTGGAAATCGCAAGAAAAGAAGGCGCTGTTGCTATCTGCCACGGTGCTACCGGTAAGGGAAATGACCAGATTCGTTTCGAACTTGGAATCAAAGCACTTGCTCCAGATATCAAAATCATTGCTCCTTGGAGAATGACAAATGTATGGACTATGCAGTCCCGTGAAGATGAAATTGAATACTGTCAGAAACATGGCATCAATCTTCCATTTGACGCAAGCCACAGCTACAGCCGTGACCGTAACTTATGGCATATCAGCCATGAAGGTCTGGAACTGGAAGACCCATCACTGGAGCCAAACTATGACCATCTGCTTGTTCTCGGTGTTTCTCCGGAACATGCTCCAGATGAAGCAGAATATGTAACCATGACATTTGAACAGGGCGTTCCAAAAACAGTAAACGGCAAAGAAATGAAAGTCGCTGACATCATCCGTACCTTAAATGAACTTGGCGGCAAACATGGAATCGGTATCTGCGACATCGTAGAAAACCGTGTTGTTGGTATGAAATCCCGTGGTGTTTATGAAACTCCTGGTGGAACTATCCTGATGGAAGCTCAGAAACAGCTGGAAGAACTGGTTCTTGACCGTGCTACTATGGATTTGAAGAAAGACCTTGGAAACCGTCTGGCTCAGGTTGTATACGAAGGAAAATGGTTTACACCAGTCCGTGAAGCAATTACCGCTTTCGTAACATCTACCCAGAAATATGTAACAGGTGAAGTAAAATTCAAGCTTTACAAAGGTAACATCATCAAAGCCGGAACAACTTCTCCATACTCACTTTACAGTGAATCACTTGCAAGCTTTACAACCGGTGACCTCTATGACCACAATGACGCGTCTGGATTCATCACATTATTCGGACTTCCATTAAAAGTTCGTGCAATGAGACTTGCAGAAGTTGAAAAAAACAATAAATAGAATTTATGTAGAGGGAAGTCATTTTGACTTCCCCTTTTCGCTGCCAGATGTATAACAACAAGTTTTCATAAACTTATGTCTGGTTTCACTGTTTCATAGTTTCTACATTTTTCCACGTAAAATGTATGGTTCATATACATGCATATCCATCCTTCTTTCGTCTTTCCCCAGACAGACACACTCAAATATTTTACCTCTTTGATTGAAATTCGTTCATATGCAGAAAGCCGGTGTTCCTGCTTTTGGAAATTAAGCCCCGCCCCATTTCTTACACTGAGTCTGCACAACGTTTGATATTCTCCCGGCAATATAACCGGCAATTCCATATGCACCACTCCTCATATCCTTTTTTACAAGCAGAAATATTCTCTAGAATGTCTTTCTTTGTCGAAAGATGTCGAACTTTATCGAATTTTCCAAATTTTCTTGCTTTTAGGGTATTCTATTAGTATGTTATTCATAAGGCCTGAGGGAGGTGACTATGCAGTCCACGTTAAACCTATTACGCAAAATAGGAATGAAATCCAATTATACCGGATATTCATATTTTGCTTATGGTATCGCTCTAACAGTGAGCAATAGTGCTTATTCTCTGAATGTCACAAAGGGACTTTACACAGATATTGCCATTCAATACGGTGTCTCCAGAACTTGTGTGGAGGCCGCACTTCGCACACTAATCAGAAGTTATTGGAATCAATATGATGACAGCATTTTGTCTGAACTGCTTGGGTACCCGCTATATGAGCGGCCCACTGCCAGTGAATTTATTTCAATATTGGCAGATTTTCTTCGTGATAATCCAAACTATTGCTAGACATGGAGAGACAAAAAGACCACCGCCCTTTCCGGACAGTGGTCTTTGAGGTCTTCTCTTCATATTTTATTTTCTGTCGAATTCTGGATTAAATGCATAGAAGTTCTTGCTGTCCAGATGTTCCTGAACAACTCTGAGACTCTCGCCAAACCGTTGATAATGAACAATTTCTCTCTGTCTTAAGAAACGAATCGGGTCGCAGATTTCCGGGTCTTTGATAAGACGGAGGATGTTATCGTAGGTAGTCCGTGCTTTCTGTTCTGCGGCCATATCTTCATGTAAATCTGTAATCGGGTCACCCTTGGACTGAAAATAAGTTGCTGTCCACGGTGTTCCACTGGCTGCCTGCGGCCAAAGTGCAAGTGTGTGGTCCACATAATATTTATCAAAACCAGAAGCCTTAATTTCCTCCGGAGATAAATCCTTGGTAAGCTGGTAAACAATGGCACATATCATTTCCATGTGGGCAAGTTCCTCTGTGCCAATATCGGTTAAAATTCCTGTCACTTCTTTGTACGGCATGGTGTACCTCTGTGATAAATAACGCATGGACGCAGCTAATTCTCCATCCGGTCCACCGGATTACAATAACATAGAATAGAATCCTTTATAATAGGAAGAAACTTGTTTTTCTGTGGACCGTTTACAACTGACTCATTTTTACATTTAATATTTTCAAAATCATTTCTGCTGCTCGTGTTGCCTGTTCGTTGTAATCTTTTGCCAACGGACTATTAATCATATCTCCATCTTTGTAATGAATAAATGAATGCGACAACTCCCATGCAAGCTCATAACACGCTTTTTCTACTGTAACATCTGTTCTAATTCCAATTACATCTCCATGTAATCTGCTGTCAAAGCATTTAAATGGATATGATGATACTTTAATCCCCTTATCTTCTGCTACCTGGAGCAAAACTTTAAATACCCGAATAGGATTATCAATCTTTGGAAGCTTCTGTTCCTCTTTCTTCACAACTGGCTTTGTCTCAGCAGGCGCAGGTTTTGTCTCTTTCGGTTCTTCTTTTGCCCGGAAGTAGAAATCTACCAGATAATCATAGACTTCCCATGCTTTATCGGTGTTGAGTGATTTTGCATGGAGAAGTGCGCCTTTCTCTGTCCAGAGATACAGGTGTGAAGTCCTGCTTTTGACCACCTCGATTTTTTCTAGGTGGTTCTTGAATGTCTTTAACTCGTCCCCAGACAATGATATATAATGCTTTCCTTCAACAAATCTCATCCTGTTATTTTTAAAATTCTGATGTATCTGAATCTCTTTTGTCTCATAAGCATCTGCAATTTGACGAGTGGTCAAAACTCTTGTTCCTTCAAATTCTATAGTTTCTGGTAACTGCATTTTATTTTCCTCCTTGTTTTACCGACAAGGAAAATGTATAATATAATCATCCTCCGCTTGTCGGTGGTAATTGCATTACAGGGGTTGCGTACTTTGGTCGGTGGCAATCCCTGTTTTTTTATATTCCTAGTTTCTCTTTAAGTAGACGTATTCCTTCTGTAACAGCATTAACGCGCTGCGTATTCATAGCATCTGCACATTTTTGAATATCTTCTATTTCCATTTTTGACATCCTAAAACCGATTTTTTCTGTGCGAGGATTCTCCGTTGGACGTCCCATTTTCTTTTTTTCTACTGTTCTCACCTCTTGACTCTTGCCGATTTTCCCAATCTGTGCTAAAATTTAATTGGGTGCAGACGGTGGCAAGTACCGCCTGCGTTTACTTGCTTGCCTTGCTTATTTATTAAGCAAGGCTTTTACTTTTTCTTTAGCTTCCTCGACATCCTTGCAATTATCAAGGATTTCAAGAATCATCTTTAGAATTGTCTGAAACTGATAATCTGTCATCTGCTCTTCCATCTTATCTCCTTTCCGGCTCCTTGCCTGCCTTATTCGTTAAGTCTCTTCCTTAACTGTCTTTATTATAACTTATGGTCGACCAAAAGTCAAGAGGAAATTTGACATTACTCCTAAAAAATGATATTATCAATATGTACTTTAGTACAACCTATAAAGGCGTATAGCTTAATGGATAAAGCAATTGTCTAACTAACAATCAGATGCGGGTTCGATTCCCGCTACGGAAACAACGGGTGTCGATTTTCGGCACCTTTATTTATTCCATTTGTAAACTCTCCCCTGCCAAGTTCTATGCGAAGAGCTTTCCCCTGCATGCCAACTTACAACAAGGCTCCACTCTCATCGAAAAATGTCGAAATGCACCGAAATCTATCGAATTTTAACGTCTTACATCAAAACTCCGCTCTTATCGAAGCTGAAGCTCTCTCCGCCAATCTCCAATGTTTCTTCATGTACCATCTTGCCATCCGCTTTCAGATAGTACTTCTTTCCATTTTCGGTCAACCAATGATTAACTAGGATAGCTCCTACTGGCTGACAATTGTACGTGGTGTTAAAATAGTACCATTCCCCATCAACCTTACACCAACCGGTTGCCATGCTGCCTTCCGGATTGCCATTTGCACTTTCCGGTAAGAAATAATACTTGTTGCCGTTGATGGTCTGCCATCCATGCACCATAGCTCCCTTGGTGCCGTCTGAGACTGGATTCAGATAATACCAGTATCGGCCCTGGTAAATCCATCCCGTCATCATACTGCCGAGTGGATGCTCTGACGTGTTGTCTGGGTTTAAGTAAAACCAGTTGCCGTCCACTTTGAACCATCCAGTTGCCATGTTGCAGCCAGATTTAAAGTAATACCAGTGACCATTAATCTGCTTCCAGCAGTCATGGATAGCATATCCCTTTTCATCAAAGTAATACCATTCTCCACCAATCGCCATCCATCCGTCATGAGGATAGCTGCCATCCGCATTTTTAAACCACCAACCAGCCGAGTTTTGCTGCCATCCTCCACCAACACTTGAGGTAATTCCAAATGCCGCTAAAATACCATTTGCAAACTCATCCATGCGAGTGTTAAATGTATTTAAATCGCTTGCATTGGTGATAAAACCACACTCAACCAGCCGATAAGAGTAACCCTTTGTTGCGGCTCTGTATGGATTTGCGAGGTCACTGCGTCCTACAATCAGGTTTGCACGTCCCGGCAGGATACTGCCGATAAAACCGGCCAGCGCAGTGTCATACGCATCTGGGTTTAAACCTGCCTTAACAATCACATGACCGCCATGTGCGACAGCTCCACCGCTATCCATATGTAGCTCGATAATCTGATAATCTCTTGGAATGGTTAATTTGCTAATTAGATTGCTCTTGTAGTAGTTTTTTGATGTATCTCCGAGCATCACACTGTCTCCACCAATAGCTTTGATTCTTGCAACTAACGCTCTAACACGTTCTGCTTCACTGTATCCGTTCGCGCAAGCTCCCGGGTCTCCATCTCCATGCCCGGCAATTACAAATAATTTTGCCATACAAATTCTCCCTTCTGTGCATCTTTTACCTTATAAATAAAGGAGGACGATGTTACTCGCCCTCCCGGTTACTCTGTCTTATTTAATTGTTTGATAATCTCATTTACGTATGTACTTAACCCTGCCACCAGAATGCCTTGTACGATTGCAGTAAATAATGCCATAGCAATGCCCTGCGTCCCAGACAGGCTACAGGTTGCTACTACGTAGATACCGCAAATCAAAATCCCGGCTACTCCAAGCAGGAGCGGGATGTACTTGTCTTTGATTGACTCCGATTTTTTGATGGCGGTACCGAGAAAATACAGCACAATTGCCACCACTACTAATTCTGGTTTCACGTAATTAATAATCTGTTCCATGATTAATGTCCCTCTCTTTCTTCAATTAATTCGTCTAATCTGTGGTGCGCTGACTTTGTAGATTGCTCCACTACTATCATACGTTCCACGAGGTTATTATGTTTCTTCACCTTTTCTTCTAATTGCTCAATCCGATACGTGGTGAGCTTGTTGGCTGTCATGATACCAGCCAAACTCCCAACCAGCGTACCAATCAGCGAGCAAATAGCTACTACTATTTCTGGATTCATTCTCTCTGCTCCCTTCTTTTTTTTACAAAAAAAGAAGACCTCATGGTCTTGCTCTGATTTCCATATGCATGCTTCCTTTCTTTAATGACACCAAGTTGTATACCAGGGAAATATATGCTTCAAATTAATACATATGGTTATGTAGCATTTGTGGCAACTTCATCTTTCTTTGGAACAAATGACTATGTGTCTGCACAAGTAATGTATTTTCTATGATAGAAGTTAATTTTCTTATTTTTTATACATTCTCAGCGCACTCATAATCGGATTGTCGTTTTAACCATTCGTATGCATTTTTGATATTCATATTTTCATCATAATCAAATGAAAGGTATTCCGAATACTTATATGGGAATATTGGTTCCTTGATTTCTCCGCGAGAATATGACTTTTCATATTCTCGCATTTCTTTATTTTGGTATGATTCAGTAAGAATGGTACACTGCTGGTTAGTGTCAATTTTCACCATAGCAATGCGATGATATTCTAAGATTAAGCCATTTGATTTTTGAATCGGTTTTTTTAATGCCATTTTTCGTTCCTCCTAAACGCCAATAACTTTTGTAAGCACATAATTCCAATTAGTTACTTTTATACCGGATGCTGTTGTTTGTTCGCCTAATTCATTTAAATCCGCTCCCAATATACTTGTATCACCAATATAGAGATATTTACTCATTGCATATCCTCCACCGTAATCAATTGCTGATACAGTATACCCACCACCATGATTTACAATTAGATATTTAGGTATAAAATGACATATCATATCGGAATTATGAACATTTCCGTCTCCATACCATTGAAAGAAAAGTACAATTCCATGTGGTTGAGAGCTAACTGCTTCTGAGAATACTATGTTATCAGAAGCTTTAGGATAAACTTCTCCGCTCCACAATACCTTATTTGTTTTGAGCAAATCTGTTAAATTGCTATTTATCTGCGTTAATTTATCGGCTAAATTGATGTTTGTTCCATTCCCGTCCACGTCCATCAAGGTAAGCGTCTTATAAAACTGCGCGGCCATAAACACCTGGAACGCTTCTTCTGTCGGATATCCTCCAAATCCGATTCCTTTTCCACTTGGATATACCGCAATCGGAACAACTTCCGCTCCTACTTTAACTATATAAATGGCAGGAGCGTCAAAGTAATCTGTCACAGTAAGTCGTACTTCGTAAGCGTATTCCAGTTGCACCACATTATCCTTTGAGAAACTACTGCTTGCTGAGTATACAGCTCCACTCGTAAGCGTTGTCCAAGTAGAGTCTTTGACTTTCCTGTACTCAATCTTATAACTCTTGCTGTTCTTGTTCCCGCAGGGAGCAATTTTAAAGTTATACACACACCTCAAGGTCTTACTGCCGTTTTTCTCATTGCCGGATGCATCCGAACGGAAAGCGTTGAACGAATTGATGGTAGGTGTAAAGTATTCCACCACTGTAATCTTGGCTGTCTTGCTTCCCTTTCTTCCTCTACTGTCCGTGGCAGTCACAATCACATCCACGCTTCCAGACTGTCCAATTGCATAAGTTGTAATGTCCTGCCCGGTATAAGAAACACCAAGCACTTCTACAGAATACAATTCTATTGTGCTTCCGCTTATCCCTACGGCAGAACTTACTACTCGCAACTGGCTTTTATTTTGAATAAATGCGCCAAACTTGTCTGCAATGCCATCCACTGCCTCAGAAATAGACACATCCCTAATTGATGGAACTACATCCTCTGGTACTGTTACTGTAAAATCTACAATCTTCTCACCAATCCATGTACTACCACTATAGGTCCAACACTTAACTTTGCAGATTCCTGACACCGCATTTGGAACATAGGCAGCCAAATAAGGTGGTAAATACAATGTTGCAGTTGCACCAGCATTAGAAGCAAATTGCGTCCACCCAGTACCGCAAAAATCGTAAAATAATGTATGTGTAAAAGTATTTACCGCTCTAGGCAATGTTATTTCAACACTCTCACCCATTTCCGCAGTTGAAACGCTTACAGTTGGTGTAGTTGCTCTTGGAATATCTGTTAATTCTACATATCCAGATATTGTACCGTATGTAGAACTTACAGTTACTGACGTTCCGTTCGAGCCGTTAGAGCCGTTTGTTCCTTTATATGACACACTGTATGCTTCTGTTTTCTTACCGTCAGAATATTCAACCACCGTTTTTGTCCATAAGAACTGACCGTTTGGAACAGACGGAACTGTTGTAGACCATGTGCCAGTCGGCTTATCTGTACCGCTTGATCCCACCTGATAAGTAACCGATGTGCTCTTTACCGTAACGCTTGTACCACTAGCTCCTGTTGCTCCTCTAAAAGCAATGGAGTAGCTAAATGTTTTATTTATAGTAATGCCATCATCAACAATAATTGGAATAGTGATCGTGCCGCTCTGTGTTAACGCGGAAGTAGCTGTGATAGTAATGGTTGGTTCTGGTGTCTTCCCGTCACTGACTGCGCTGATTCCTGTTGGGCAGCTAATTGTTCCAACCTTACAAGGCACTTGCTCGTTACCTCGAAGTGCCATTACTTTCGTGCTTGTTGTTTGCGTTCCGTTCACTGCAGTTGTTGTCCCCAAAAACGTATAGTTGTCATTTGTAAGAATGACGGAATACCCGTCTGTTAAGTCGATTACATCAATCTGATTTACTGCCTTAATTGCCATTTTTATTCCTCCTAAATATTCAGTTCACAGTTAAACACTGCTTTAAACCTTATATCTTTTGCTGTAATAGTAAACAAAAAACCATTATCATTTAGCCTTGGATCGTCCATTGGTATCTCTGTAAATTCTGTATCTCCACGCTTTTTCACAAGCCATTGCAAATGTGCATGTTCGCCAAATACTTTTTTTAATTTTTCCGAATTATCAATAACCAATCCTCCAACATATATGCTCACTGTAAATATGGTTGCTACGTCACTGTTTTTAAATGTTGTTCCGTTGCTTGAATCTATGTAGAGCATAATCGCATCCTCGCCCTTGCTTCCTTCCGTTCCATCTCTGACTCTTACAAAGTCCAGATATCCGTTTGCTACATATTTCTCGGTTTCAGATACCGTATAAGTTGCATAGCAAATATATCGCACGCTATCCACATTTAAGTTGTTTCTCACCGTCAGAACACCATCCGTAACAGTTTCTCCATCTGCCAAGGATTCCTCGGCAGTTCCTGCTTTTCGCTTCCAGATGATGCGCAGGTTATCCTTAACCTCAACATTCTTAAATCGTACAACAGGAGTCAGGCTAAGCGGAGTTTTCGTGTAGTCCGGTGACACCGTTCCATCAGATGCGATTTTCTGGTACGTTCCACTGTTCGCTGCAAGCTCCAGCGTCAGCTTATTTTCAATACTTTCAATCCGCTTCTCTACCTTTTCCTTGTTGACTTCATAATCCGAGGTAATCTTTTCTACCGTCTTAATGGTCTGGTTGATTTTGTTGGAAGCCTCCACCTGTTTATCTACAAAAGTGACTCGCTCATCTCCAAGGGTCAGGCTTCCATCGGACGGGTCCAGTAGATTAATATCCAGCTTCCTTGTAAGCAGCATCTCATTAAAATCATGAGGCTCACTAATTACCTTCGTGTAATTGCCAAGTCCAAAGCTCTGGATGTCCAGATTCATGTTATGGAGGTCTACTGCCTGCAATTCTATAGTACGGGTCAGGTTGATGTGATTCTGCAGCTCTTCCTTTCCTTTACGGAGCAGATTTTCCGGAAGTGTCACGTCATCCCATGTTATGGTTTCAAAAATATATCCGTATTTCTTAACGGCCTCCGGACTGTATACATAATCCACTCCATCATTGACCGAGGATATGGTAAGACGTTCATCTATTTCTTCCCCGTTTTCATCCTTAAGCTTAGCACCGAGCGGAATAATGGCAGTCACAATGTCCTGCCCTTTTATGGTTTCCTCAAAATCAAGGAGATTCTTGGCAAATTCTACGGTCTGACTGTTCATGGTCTCAAAATCTTTCAGATAATCGATATAAATACCATCCGGCTCTTCTCTGGTCCAGAGATAACCGCCCAGTTTCTCAACCAGCTTCTCCTTCATTTCGTCCAAGGTCTTAGGATATCCGTTCACACCCGTATTTGCTCTTACTATGTAATCGTTCGGGTCTGTTACAGTGCAACGTCCGGCTTTAAATTTCCGCGCTTCATCCATCTGAGCATTGTGAGAATTAATATAAAACTGGAAAAGCTCCTCCACGCTGCCTTTAAATTCGTAAGGACGCACTGTAGAATCCAATAAAAAAGCAAGCTCCCCTTCGCAGGTTACTTGCAATTGGTTGTAGAATCCTTTCTTTACATTGAGCACACGTCCACGGAATAACCGCCTGTCCTCGTTGTAGACGGTGACGATGGATTTCTTCTTTTTAAGGGATGCATAATTTCTATTTGTTTTATAAATCGTAAAATCAAAGCTTCCGGCTTTGTTTAATTCTACTTTTACTTTTGCTCTTCCTAATGATAGTTCCTCTTCCATGTTGGGATGATACAGAAGTTCTCCATCTACATATACCTTGTACATTATAAGCTTCCCTCCCGGTACTCAAATGTAATAGTTCCATCACCATAGCAGTCCAGTATATTATTTCCTGACTGGAATAACATATCTGGATGCAACGTTGTTCCAGCCTTTACCACGTAAGATGTTCCTTCAAACGCTACTCTAAAGTCGCTGTCAGCAATAATAGTTGGAACTACACTTTTTCCTTCATTACTACAGATAATTTGAGCTTCGCCACTGATTACAGATTTTACTATAGTCAACTCGTTTTTCATCTTATATGGATTTACTGTGCAAGTAACAATGACTGTACTTGCAACCGCATTTTTCTTATGCGTATCTACTGAAACATGGCCGAACCAGTAATAATCAGAGTCTTCATCTAAGACGATTTTCTTGTTTTCTCCCTGGAATGCATTTTTGATTTTGGAGCTAATCCTATAGTGTCCGGGAAAACCATTGTCAATAACATCAAAGGAGAACCTGAGCGTTCTTTGCTTGTACGTTGGAAAATCCAGAAAATCATCAAATGCAATTGTACCTAATCCCGGAACATCCGCAGTAAACCGTTCTTGTACTGTTTCCCCCAAATACACCTCATTTAGGTACATCTTGAAATCCTTCCATGTATGAAATTCTCCGATTTGGATTCCAACCTGATACGTCAAATCTTCCACTATCATACACCTCTTTCTGCCAGCTCTGCATTTACTGTTATTGCATCTTCCACAATCGGTACAATCGCATCCATCACCTGTTGTTTTCCGATATGAAAGGTAGCACGCAATGTTTTTGGAGTCTGTTCTGCTCTGCCAGCTTCTAGTAAATAATTTCTATTTTCTTCTGCTGTCAGTACTCGTTCTCCCTTGTGCAGTACTGCTCTGTATCCATCATACGGTACATTATCCAGTCCGTTAAAATGCCATCTGTAACCATCTCCTGTTTTTACACCATCATAAGCAGCTATAGATGGATTATCAGATGATACATGAATTGTCATATATCTATCTCTTGCTGCTTTATCCGCTTCTGCACTGATTTGCCGTAATGCGGAAATTGTTCCATCCTTATTTACAGTGATATTATACGGTGTGCCATTGAGGTTGATAATTCCAGTTCTTGTTCCATCGGTATGAGCCTTTAACTCATCCATGGAAGTAATGATATTACCATTCGCATCTACAATCCATTTTCCTTTATCCACATACATTCCGAGGGAGGCTCCGATTTGCTCGTAAGATTTTGACTGAGAATCTGCCATTTCCTTTGCATCTTCAGCCATCTGTTCTGTGTATCCTGCCCACGTTCCTGCAGACTCATTGTAGATTCCGGTAATTGCTCCGGTATTCTCATCCACTACAACTTTCATATTTTGCCACATACCTGCAGTCTTATTGTATATCTGATAGCAACCACTCTCTGTAATCTGGTTTAAACCATCGTAATTATCCATCATTTGGAACAGTAACTCTTGACTCTTTTTATCTGCATTTGTGAGAATCTGTCCATTATACTTATCTATAAGGTCTACTAAATTCGGATTCTTTTCTTTGATAATATCCATATACTCTTCGTAAAGGTTATTCTGAATATCAATTTTCTTTTGCCTGTCTTCTTCCAAGTTAGCAATTTGCTTCTCCAATTCAGCTTTATCTGCTCCAGTACATTCTGCTGCTTTCTGCTTCAAAAGTTCAATTTGTGTATCATACGATGCTTTAATCTGAATAATTTCTTCATCTCTGGTCTTTGCTTTTTCTTGTAAAAGTTCGGAAGCGCTCTCCGCATCCATAGTCTTAACTCTTTCAGCAAATTCTTTTTTAGCGTATAAAATTTCTTCCTGCGTTCCACCAACAGCTTCTAATTCAATCTGATGAATTCTTGTTGTTTTTTCTTCAATGTCTGCAATCTCCTGTTCATTCAGTGTCCGTCCTTCATCTACCGCCGCTTGCTTGATACTTAGGATTTCTTCTTTTAAGGACTGTACTTCTTCAATCTGCTTATCACTGGATTCTGAAAGAATATCCAGTACCCTCTGTTCACTTTCATCAATAAGTCCATCATCTACGGTAAACAGTTCTTTTAATGCCTGTTGGCTTTCATCGGTCTTGCTCTGCACAGTATTGATTGCCTGATTGCACATATCTGCAATCCTCTGGTTGAATGCATCACTTTCTTCTGTGGTTATCACATCATCAAAACCTATCTCACGTAAAAATACACTGAAGCTTTGTAGCTCCTCTGTGGATTTCTCTACAGCTTTCTGAAACTCCTTGCTGATATCTTTAGAAAACTCTTTGTGAACCACGCCTAATTTTTCCAACTCCTCTCTGGATTTCGCTTCAACACCTTGCAGTTTTGCAAGAGCTTTCTCCATAAGAGACATGTCATCCGAGGACTCAACAACAGTACGATTCATAAGCTGTCCCTGCTCATGGATGGCATATAAGCTTGTTCCCACAGCAGCCGCTCCAATGGCAAGCGGTGCACAAATTCCGGCTAACTGTGTCATGTTTCCTACAAGACCCGCACCGCCACTCTGACCAAGTACAGTACTTACTTTGGTAATCACAGGAGCGAGTTTCGCGTAAGTCTCTATCCAGTTTCCTGTTGCTTTTAACATCGGTCCTATTGCTGCTGTAACCGCAAGCATTTGTATCACTTGTTTCCGTTCCTCTTCTGACATATTACCAAACTTATCTGCTGCCTTTCCTATAGCACTGGTAACATCTGTTAAAATCGGCAAAAACGATACTCCAAATTTAATACCTGCATTTCTTAGCTCATTTAAAGCACCTTTAAGCTGTTCAGCTGGTGTTGCATCCATCTTATCAAAAGCAGCCTGCGTGGCCCCTGCGCTCTGGTTCATGGCTGACAGCATTTCGTTATACTCTTCCCCGTTTCCTTTTGCGAGTACAAGAGCTGCAGAACCTGCTTCTACTGAACTGAACATATCTTTTAATGTCATTCCGTTTTTCTCTGCATACTGACTCATCAGATTCAGGATTTCGGAAGTAGACATTCCCTGCTGCTTCAGTTCTGCAAATCCGCTTCCAGTGAGCTCTTTCAATGCCTTATCCGCATCACTTCCAGTCTTTCCAAGTTCGGAAAGCATTTGCTTCAGGTACGTACCAGCTTCTGCTGTTGCAATACCATTTTTGGTGAGCTGTGCATAACTGGCAGACAGTTCATTCATGCCAAAGTTTACGGAACTGGCAATCGGGATAACCTTGCCCATGCTCTGGCTTAGTTCATCTACCGTTGTCTTACCCAAGTTCTGTGTGGTAATCAGCATATCTGAAAGCTTAGTTGCATCCGAAGCGCTTAAGTTATATCCATTAATCGCTGTGGTCAGGATATCCACTGCACTTGCTCCAGATGTAAAACCGCCCTTCGCAAGCTTCATTGCATCTGTTGTAAATTCCACTGCTTTTCTCTGGTCCACACCTGCGGAAATAGCCTGATAAACAGCTTCCGAGTACTCATCCACTGCAACCTTCGTATCATTTGACCCTTCAATCAACGCATCCTTATATTCTGAAAAATCTACAACTCCATCATCAAGAAGAGTACTAACCTTTGCAAAACTACTTTCAAAATCTACCGCCATTTTGGTAGTTGCAGTTCCAAGAGCTGCTATCGGAAGTGTAAGCCCTTTTGTGAGCAGGCTTCCAGCGTTAGATAAACTCTCTCCGACTTTTCTTACCCCGGCTAAGCTCTTTTCAACTTTCTCTGCCTCTTGTTTTCCTTTTTGAGCAGCTTTCTCCATATCTTTTTCAAACTGCTTGGTATCAACTTCTATCCTCGTGACCAAAGGTGCAAGTTCTATTCCTGCTGACACTTCTGCTCACCTCCCAAATACTTTTTTACCGCGTTTTCATCTGCTTTCGTCTGCTGCAACCTCCACAGGTTCTTCAAAACATCCATTCCCTTTTCGGAATGCATATAACTGTCTACCCAGCTTTCCTTGTTTAACAGCAAAAAATAAGAATAAGGGAGATTCAGTACTTCGTTAAAATTAAGCCCTGTATACTCGCTTATTCTCTTGATGATTCCTGTTTTTAATCGATATTCTTTTTCCCATTCTTCAACCGGGAAATATTTCTCGCATACTGCCTTTCCTATATCTCCCTCCGGAATGGGAAGTCTTAGTTTGGGTCTGTCTCTGCCTCATACCTAAGCGAAGCTATTGTTGTAATGATTTTAGAAACTGCTTCCTGCGTCATTTCTTTTAAATCTTCTACAGTAAATACCATTTCTTCCTCGTTGTAATTAAGCATGAGCAGGGCAATCTCCAGTCGCTTTTCTCTTACGTTATCTTCCGTCTGCGTTTCCTCAATTTTATCAATTTTTTCAATCAGCAAAACGCTTGGTTGCTTTACATGGATGATTTCTCCGTGAATCTTCATTTCAACACTATTGTTAATATATTTATCTAAATCTAGCATTTCACTCCTCCTTAAATGAGCGGGGTTATCCCCCGCCCTTAATTACCTACTCCGATGTAAGTGCTGCCGCTTCTTCATCCGTAAGCTCCTCTTCGAATTTAGCCAGGAATCCATCCAAGACACTGATTGCACTAATTTCTGCATCAATCGTAAGCTCTTTCGATTCAAACGCAATGGAGAATCCTGAGCCGCCCTGTCCAATCATGGTAAAACGAAGCTTCTTTCCATTTTCTTTTTCATGCACAAAGCGAAGCAAAATTGTTTTTAAGGATTTCCCTTTACCAGTAAACAATAAGGTCCTTGTTTTCTTCTGCTTATCTTCCTTATACTCTCCGGTGGAAAGCATTTCAAGATTTTTCAGATTCCATGTAAGTATACCCGTCTTTGCTGTGATTTCCTCTTTCGTGATAAACGATTTTACAATCTTCTCGTACTGATTTTGCACATCGTACTTAGTAGGCTTGTAGTCTACGGTAAAACCACCACTGCAATGCCCCACATTGTGGACATCCGTTTCAATGATGCTGTTCTCTGGCAGTTCCGCTCCATCAAAGGCATACATATATACCTCACCAGCACCTAAGATAATTTCATCTTTTTCACTAGACATTTTTCATCCTCCAATCAATGATGTAATATTTACTAAGTTCCCATTTTTGAATTTCTTCGTTGTAAATCCTGCCACCACCTGATGACAATCTTGAACGGAATCGCACATTTCCAAACACCACAAATGGCTCGTCCTCTTCCATGGCAAGGATGTTTTGTATCTTTCGGTGTATTTCCATTCCAGAATCATAATCGTCACATATGACATTTAGCGTAAGCTGACTTTGATTTAAATGGTCTGCAGATATGTCTGTAAAGGTATATGCAACATTAATTCCTTCTTCCGGGGCAACTACCATTACCGGGTACATACGTCCCGAGAGCTCCGGGATGTTCGCTTCAATATAATCTTTTAAGCTATTTTCCATTCTGTCCTCCTAATATCTGCTCTACGGAATCTTTCTTTGAAAGCTTTGCATTCTCCAAAAACTGGTTTGGTCTTTGTCCATGCGTCCAATGAAAGCCCTTATATTTACCCGCTTTCGCCTCGTATCCCCATGGTGTCTTTCTGCCCGAACCATTTAAAGCATAAATACCGGTTCCATTATGCACATAGGGCGCGTAATCCAAATTACTCCCTATATACCCTGTAATACCGCTTTTATTGACTTCAACCTCGCTGGTAATGGAAGCTCTTAACTGTCCCATGTCTACAGGACAGTTTTTCTTTGCCTCTGCTTCCACTACGAGACACGCTGTTTCCATGGCTGTTGCAGTGTGGCTAATAATCTGTTCCATAGCTTCCAACACACTTTTTTCAAACGCTGTATTATCAGACATTCGCATCAACCTCTTTCAAGATAAGGTTCGTGAGCCTATGACTTGGATCGCTTTTTTGCACATAATACAAATGTTCTCCAAGCTTCAAGCGATATTTGCCAGCCTCTATTGACTTACAGTAAGTAAGGCCAATATGTGTAGCATCCTTGTATTTCTCACTTGCAGCCATAATCTTCTCATCACTTTTGTAAATAGCTACCCTAATTTCATCCCGGTTATCCCATACTTCCTTTTTTGCTCCGGAAGGACCTCTTGAAACAGATTTCTTCTGCAACATAAAAGTGCGCATATCTCTGGCAATCGACATGAAATCACCTCTTTAATTTCCGCTTGCTTCGAATCTTGCGAATCAATGACTTTGGCAAATCATCCAAGTAAGCTGTGGATACTCCACCATTGCTTTCACTGGATATTCCATCTATGCCATCATGATTGACACGTATTAAAACCATTTCCTTCAAAATGGAAGCATGCGACTCGTTCAATTCCTTTACATGAAGCATGTCCTGCAAGTCACATTTGCAATCTTCCAACATATCCACCAAAATCTCTCTTTTAGGCATTCCTTCCCGAAGCAGCAAGCTGTTTATTATTTTTTCTTCCACGCTACCCTCCTGGATGCAAGGCACAAGCCTAAAGCTTATGCCTGAACTCAACAATTCGAATCTGTTTATGCTCATAAACCGGATTCCAGTTCTTTGCATCCTTAAGTTCTTCTCGCGTCGGTCCTGTTTTCGTATTCGCCACACTCTTACCTGTAAACTGGATGCCGCGCGGATGCAGAATAGAAGTTCTTCTGTTAATCAGATAATCGATACCTGAACCTTTCTTCTTGTCACGGTCTGTCTCTGTCGGAACAAAACCAACCGGGCTTCCGTTTCCAAGTGCAATTGCTCCCTGACCAAAAAGAAAAGTAGAGAACACCTGACTAGAACCGCTTCCCGTTACCGGGCATCCGTCATCTACAATTACTCGTTTCCCCTGATACAGACCAAATGCCACATCGTTGGATGGCTGTACTGTCTCAATAAGGTTCTGCTTTTTGAGAGCTGCTTCTGTAGCACTGTGCATCATGACACCGGTAAGCGCAGTTTTGTTATCGCCTAAAAGCTGTTCTGCATCGATGAATGCTGCTCCACTCCATTTTGCTGCCGCTCCGCTTCCACCTGAAATATCAAGGATATTGTCTTTTAATGGTGTAACTGTGTTGCTTGTATCTGTATAACTTCCAAAAATTCCCGCAAGGATTGCTACCAGCTCTTTCTGCATATCTCTTGCCCAGAAAGAAGCCACCAGTGAAGCAATCGCTTCCATCGGGTCTTTTCCCGCAAGTGCGGCTGACAAGTCTGTTGCGCTCCACATTTTTGCTCTCCGGATAATTGCAGCCACATCCTGATTGGAACTAATACCTGCTGCCGTAAGGTCTGTTCCTTCTGTCACAGCCTCTGATTCGCCTGTAAGGTCCTCAAAAAATGGCATGTTAACCAGTGGCGAAGCCTGTGAAGCTAATGTGTCAAATTCGGAATTATTTACAATAATTCCACTGTTTACTAAATTAGACTGCTCCATTGTTCTGTTGATTACGCATGGAGTAAATAACTGAGGTACAATCACATCAGATAATGTTGTTCCTGCCATGTTTTCACCTTTTTAACCTTTCTACATGTAATTTGTTAAATTGTTACTCCGACTGCTGCTGCAAGCTCCTTCGCCTCAGCCGGATTGTCACGGAGCATCTGCCCCTGTTTTGTAAGATTCCACGTTTCTTTCGCAAACGGATTGACGCTACCATCGCCACCAGTTCCTCCATCAGGACTGTACATCTGCTTCTTTTGCCCTGTTGGGAAGATATGTGGAAGTGTTTCCTTGTAGGTTTTTGCAACCTGCTGAGCGTCTACCGGCTTTCCTTCTTTATCAAACGTAAACTTTTCCAGTCCACCATGTTTGTAAATAAGATAACCCGGATCAGAACAACCAGCTTCTGACAAAGCAGCCTCCAGTGCGTACTGTTTCTTAATGTCTGCATTTTCTTTCTGCAGATTAGAAATCAATGTCTCATGTTCCTTGATAGTATTCTGCAATGTCTCATTGTCCTGATTGTCTTTTTTCAGGGTTTTGATTGTCTCGTTCGCAGTCTGCAGTTCTTTTGCTTTTGCATTGAAATCCGTTTTTGCCACAAAATGGTTCGGAATTTCCTTTTTAATTGCATCTACTGCTGCACCAACATCCAGAACCCCATCTGTTACCTTTGCGCTCTTTAAAATTGCTTCTAACCATTCCATACCTAATTCCTCCATAGATTTTGTATTCCGACTCTCTCGGTGTTGGGATTTATCGTTGTTCTTTATTCCCTGCAACCAGTAAAAAAGGGTATAAATAAAACACCGTTCGTATTGAACGATGTTTCTTTACAACTATTGCCTGCTATTTAATTGGTCCATTACTTTCTTTTTTCTCTCACAAAGCAATTGACATAACTCAGCATTACCCTGCGCTCTCGCTTTGTCTATCAGCTTCTGCAAATGTTTAATCTCTGTGTTCATGTAGCACACATGATGCCTGTTTTTGCAATACGGGCATAGATAATACAGCTCAATTAAGCCATCCTCTTCTTTATGTTCTAACACCATCTTACTGGTAGGAGAAAACTCTTTCCCACACGTACAGATGATTTTTAAATCACTCATGGATATTGCCTCCTAAATTGAATATAGAAATACCATCAGCATTTATTTACTGATGGCATTAATCCTCATCATCTTCTACATCACTCCAGTCATCCTCGTCACCCTCATCCAAAACGAAAAGTGTGTCTTCCGGATAATCATCAAATGTTTTTCCTGGTGGTATTTCTGATATTTTCACCATTTTACTCATTTATTTTCTCCTCAAAAAAATGCCACCGGCTATTACGGCTGGTGACATTAATCGTTTTCTTTCGCATACTCCTCAAGTGCTTTTTTCATTTCTTCCGTAAATTCACTTTCTTTGATACATCCAGCATCGTCCTGAACCAAATACTCTTTTCTATCCATCATCACAATCTCCTCATATCAAATAGTTTTCCATGTTCTTTATTATTTTTGTCATACAAAATTTTTGTTGCCAAAGCTTTGGCTGAATCTTCGTCAAAGTTTTTTCTAAAATCATTATATGCTTTATTGTAAATTTCTTCAACCACTTTTTCGGCAGATATTATGGCATATAGATCCCCATCGTGACATGCTATCAATGACATGGCAATTTTATCATTTTTTGCAAATGATATAATGTCTCCCCCTGAAGGTCGAACATTTAGTGAATGATTGTGTATTAAGATTATTGTACCTTTATTTTGCTCTATTTTATCATATTCCTCATCATTAAAGGATGTTTTTAAAATCATTCCATCACGATTATAGTTATCGACAATAAATTTTCCGCTTCTATAATCCACGGCAACCATATGTTCCATCGGCTTACCATCGCAATGTTCTAGGAGACTACAGCACTGTTTATAAATCTCGCTTTTAGTATTCTTTGATATCGGAAGTTTATATATTTTATCATGATACGCTTTAGAATTTATAAGTTTCCTATTTACCGAATAGCCATTATGTATATCTTTTCTAGAGACCATTGCCTGATTATTACTTAAGTAATCTCCATCCTCAAGTGCAGCACCTCCAACTTTGTCAACATACGGTATTATCGTACATCTGCAATTCGGATGAAATGGAAGAACCGGGCATTTATCAATGGGATATATCTTCTCATGATATTTTCCACACTCGGAGCAGGTTCTTTCATCCAGTGCTGCTATAATCTGCACCTTGTCAATGCCACTGTCCTTATATCTCATAAGTGCTGCCTGATTCATATAATGCATAGATTCTGTTCGCACTAGCCTTAGGGACTCATTGAAGCCTTTTCCCATAACATTGTTAAGATTTACAGCCACTTGTGTTACAGACTGCCCTGTCTGCAATCCATATGTAAGTACTGCATTCAAAGCTCTTTCCAGCTTTTGCATTTGTCCTATGGTTTCCTTCGACCCCCATAATCGCGCAGAGAAATTACTTCCTCTCCATGGCTCTTTGAGCACAGTGTTCATGACCTTTTTGTTTGGCATTGCAAATTCTTCTGCATTAATAGTTTCTCCGGTAATCTGATTTACATCCTTGAAAGCCTCTTGCATGTTCTCGGTAGCCAGATTTTCCGTATCGTTTCCGAGCTGTTCTATTATTTCATGGTATTTTTGTTCCAATTTCTGCAGATGTTTTTCTCTGTACATATCTGTTCTCGATAAAACACCATCTTTACCGTATTTTTCAGCCAGTTCATACAGTTCATCCCGTATATTCTTACTGGCGGTCTGAAAGACATTCAGTAATTCGCGATTCCTGTATTCCAGATTGTTATATTCTTTCCAGATATTATTTGCTATGCGGGTTTCCCACCATTTCTGATTTTTGCTCAGACTAGAGTCTTTACTCATCATCATCACCCTCTATAGGCACCTTATCAAACTTAGGCATATTCTGCGCTTCCTCTTCCTCCAAAAGCTTTATTTCCTCTTCTGGGTTTTCTACCCACGGATGATTTCTCACAATAGTTTTCTTAGAAATAACTCCCTGAGACTTTGAAGCAATGTCTGCCAGTTCCGTATCATTATTCACAGAAGTTCTTGTCCATGTCTGCTTAACTGTATCTGTCTTTCTCCCGTAAAACCTAAGAATAGCTTTCACAAGCCTGCTGAACGAAGGAGCGAACTCTGTTTCCATCATTCCTGCTTTTAGTTCCAAGAGGGAATACAAATACCGGAGCGCAACACCGGAGCTGTTTCCAAAATTCTGTGGATCCGGGTCAATTCCCATCCCCTGTTCAAAAATCGCTTTCCTGGTGATTGTAAGAAATTCCTTTCTCGCTTCGACTGGTATCTCGATTGACAGAGTGGAAATACCAGATTTATCATCGGCACCATCACTGTCCACTTGCAACAACTTGGAATGTTTCATTTCCTTCAGGATTTCCAACGAGCTGCTTTCTTCGCCTCCATAATTAGTAAGGATAAATATAAGTTCCTGAATATCTTCTAAATCATTGATAAATCCAGAAAAAACTTTGTCATAGGAATCAATTAATTGTTTAATATCCGCTAGGTCATTCTGCATTTCATCATTGTTATTGAAGAAAATGAATGGTACTTCGCCAAAATCATGTTGATATATGTTGGTATTATCCACAAGCTGCGTATCGACATCCACAATGGTATATCTCACATACTCTTGAATGCACATATATTCTTCGTCCTGCTTTCTGCGGAACGCACTACATTCTTTATCTGTCCATACTTCGTATACCGTATAGGTATCTCCGCTTTCTTCATCTATGTCGGTATACACCCTTAACACAGCAAGAAGCTCCTTTTCCAGATTTCGTGTCCATATCGGCACAATCTGCCTGGCATCCACTACTGCATACTTAAATTTATTCTGTTCATTCTTCCAATAATGTAACCACCCAACAGAACAATTGGCCGCCTGCACGCATAATGCCTTGCATTTTTTTCGAAAGGAATCACCAAGTGCGTCCGTAATCAACCTGTTCGATTCCTCACTTCCAACATCAAAAAGAGGAGGACTCGTAAACATATAGGCTGCCTTTTGATTCACCAGTAATTTATAGAAATTACTAGGAATTCTGTTATCTGCATTTCTTAAAGGATTCTCACCGTTTTCCTCTTCCTTCTCCGCATACAGAATGTCATTTCTCTTCCTGTAATATCGATACGCTGTATTCGCTTTTTGTATGAAGCCTGTATTTCCAGGTACGTATTTTTCAATTAGTTTAACAGCAACTTCTAACTCCACTTTTTATCACCTCAACTTATCTTTACACCACCACGTTTAAACAGAATCGTATAGCAGAAATATCGGACCGCATCCATTGCATGGTCATGTTGCTTAACCGGCTTATCTTCTCCTCTTTCACAAGCTTTCGCGTCCCAAATATAAGAAGCGAATTCTTTGATGGTATTCTCACAACAGGCAAGGAATATAATTTCACCATTATTCAGTTCCATACCGGTAAACCGAATGCCATCAAGCACATCATTTCTTGCTTTTTTAACCTTATACCCTCTCTTTTTAAGCAGAGCAATAAACGAAGCCGCAGCCGGGTCTACAATAATGGAAAGCGGTCTGATACCATTTAAGAACTCTTCCAAATCATTGGCATATTCATCGTCTGTCTTTTGCGTGCTTTCATCTCGTCCAGAATAATAGTACTCTCGAATGCAATACCATTTTCCATCCACTCCTTTGCTCCATAAAAGAAATACGGTAGCATTTTGCGTACCATAGTCACAACTCACGTAATATTTTCCAATTTCAGGGACTGACATCTCTTTTACTACATGACGATTGTGCAAAAACATATCGTAGATAATGCCTTCTGCAACCGTCCATAGACCAAGGATGTATCTCTGGAAGAACACTCCTGTATATAAAGACCTGTATCTGGCTTTCACGGTTTCCGAAAGACTTAGATTATCATCCATTGTGAAATGCAGATACAGGATTTTCTTAAGCCCTAAGTCTTTGTTCTCTTTCCCAGCTTTCTGTTCTAATTCATCTGCTTTTTTCTTGCCAAGATATCCAATAGATTTATCTATCCAATTAACCTTAAACCAATGATACGGTCCATCTGGGTTACAGTTGAACCAAAACTTCGAACCATCCACAGAGCATCGTCCTGTTGCCTGATTTACAAATGACTCCGGCATCAGTGCAACTTCATCAAAAAAGACCCCTGCCAAGGTAATTCCCTGGATGAGGTCTTGCGAGCTTTCATCTTTTCCACCAAATATATAAAAATTGTTTTCTACTTCTCCTCTGGTAATAACTACCAGGTTATCAGATCTGTGGTCTGTTACCTTGTAGCCGCGACTTCTCAGCATCAGCTTCAACACAAATAATACGTTTCGTCTGAAAGAACCAATGGTTTTTCCACACATAGCGAAATTCTGACCGTTAAACCTTGTCATGGCCCACATCACAAAGGAAAGTGACATACTAATGGTTTTTCCAGAACGGATAGCTCCATCTGCTATGATTCCATCGTAGTCCTTTACCGGAGATGCATCACACCACCAGTTCAGTACCTTGCGCTGCTTCTCGGAGAACGGTTGAAATTTAAAAATCTGCCTAACCTTCTTCATCCGACCAATCCTCTCCTGCAGCGCCATTTAATGCTTCAAGGAAACCATCATCTGCAATTTCATCTTCATCATTAAGCTGCGCTTTCGCTTTCATGGATGCAATACGAACCTTTTGTTCTTCTGTAGCCATATCCATATGCTCAGCAAGCCAATCAAGTGCTTTCATCTTATCAAGAAGTTTTATGCTCGCCCCATCTCTTCCTTGCTTCACCTCAGATATCAGTGTTCCATCGATGTTTGTGCTCTCCTTGAATCTAACTGTATTTATAACCTTGGTAAGTGTTTTTTTCTTTCCAGTTTTTTCATCTTTTATCTGTGCAGGACCATACATTGTCATAACCGGCACCTCTTCCGTACCGAATGTGACATAATCTGTAATATCAGAAAAGGCAATATCCATATATTTTTGAAACACATCCTCTTCTGTAAAATACTCGCGATTTAGACGGTTCTGTTTGAGCTGTTGGATTTCGCTTTTTATTCCATCATTTTCCATCATTCGGTACGCGTTCGATGCTGCTGTCTCATAGCTACAATCATATGCTTTCTGATACGCTTTGGTAGCATTAAAGTAGCGCACATAATATATGCAAAAAAGCCTTTGTTTCTCAGTCAAATCAGGATTTCCCATTACCTGATCAACTTCTTCCACAAAGACTTCTTTTACTTCTTTTTTCTCTTCTTTTTTTGTATGCACACTTTTTTGATTTTGTGTGCACACCTTTTTCTCATCTTTAGACCACTTATATCTGGTCTTCCATGACTTTACTGTATTTATAGTTACACCGTACTTATCAGCAATTTCTTTATACTTCATGCCGGCACAATAATCTTTGTAGGCTAACTCATAATTCTGCTTTGTTTCTTCATTCGCCACGTCACCACCTCTCATCTCGCTCAGAAATATCTTAAAAATTTGTTTTCAGCTTATGCGAAAATTGTAATTTTGCAAGTTCTGACAACTTATCTCTTTCATCCCCTAAAGCGTTTGTAAATATTTGCCCTTTATAATCCCTTAAATACATATACAATTCCAGAAGATTGTCTTGCAATTCATCTTCTTCGATCATCTGAAACTCATATCTATCTATTGCTCTTTTGGAACTTTCTATTTTCGAAAACAACTCAATCAACATATCAATTATGTAATCAAGTTGTTTCTCGATTTTGGATTCTTTGCGAAAAAATTGCAATTCCTTAGGTTCTAAATGAATATGCGCATTCATAATCTGATAAATATTATCTATAATCCTTGTCTCGTACTCTAAATTTGAGTAACCCCCTTGAAACAAATAATATATTGGAATTATTTCTAAAATCAATCCACTAAGGAAAGAAACCTCTACCGTTAACAATCGCTGCCTTTCAACTCTATAATTAATAATTGCAACAATAAGTGACAAAAACGCACCTGTAAAAATACCAATAAGGCAGTTTACTACAAAATCTGCATTCAGAAATAAATTTTTAATTGTAGAACAATATGTAATCACTGCTGCCATCGTTAAAGATACTACCGCAATACATGCGGTTATGTATATTGCATTTCTATTTTCTCTCATTCTCTATCTCTCCTTTTGTGAAATTAATTATTAGAAAAGACACCCGAAGGTGTCTCTTTAAAATCTATTTATTATATTGTCTTTTTATATATTCAATTATCTCTTTTTTATTATCGACATTTCCTTCGTCTACAAATCTTAACATATCATCTATCACTTCTTCGTTTGTACATTCACAGACATTACTTAATGTTGATAAAACATAATCAATCTTTACTTCATTTGCCACATCGGATATCGTTTTACCCTGTGCATCAATTTGATTATACGTACACTTTATCTTGTACAATTTTATACAATTCTTTACCAATGCAACTGTATATAATATTATAAATACAATATGATATATCTCCAAAAACATAATGAGATAAAAAATTTCTTTTATCACTAAGGTAGCATTGCTACATATTACGAAATATAACGCAATAAGGATAATACACTGGATAGCAATATTGGCCGCTAAAAAAACGTAACTTCTTAAAATATCACTGATTTTCCCTTTCCCATTATACTGCTCAATAAGCAATGATTCTTTTACAGAGAACATACTGACTACTATTGCAATTCCGCTCAAAGAAAAACCTAATAACCCAATAAATGCATTCAGAATATTTGTTGAAAGATTTCCAACTGCACTCTCGTAAACCTTGAATTCTTCATAAAAATTATTAAAAACACTTGTCACCACAAAAAGCAGAGTAACAATAAGAGATGCTAATACTTCCCATTCTTTTAAATTAATCAAGTCGTATATTTTTTTATGCTTTTCATAATCATTTTTCATTTTCCTAATCCCCAAAATCATGTCCAATAATTACATCCCGGCAAGCATCTACGAATTCTTCTATCTTGCTTATGTATCGCTTTACTGGCTTATGATCTTCAGTGCTCCTTGTCACTCCATCTCTTCCAGTTGCTTCAACCTTTGCGTATCCATTTCTCGTTGCTTTATCTGCTGGGACATCTTTTTGTAAGGTATCTATTTCATTAATAGCATTGCTTACAAGTTTGGAATCCAAATTAAGTCCAAGTCTGCTTGAAGATGTGAATATAATACTCTTTTGTGAGACATTCGCCTCTTCAAACTCATCTAACTTATCACTTCCATTTTGCTGTATAGAATTTAATATTTCTGTGTCCGGATTAATAGGCTTTAATATTATATTCAATCTTTCTATTCCATTAATCCTTTTTAATTCATTTCGCAAATCATTGATATTTATTCCTTTTGTATACATATCTACATCAAAAACATAATCCTTTTCAGCCAACCTCGCAGCATTGTTCAACATTTGTGCAAATATTTCAAGAAATTTTTTATAACCAAATCTTTGACTTGTATTATACCCAACCATCTCATTAAATACATCAAAGTAAAATTCAATGGCATCTGTATTTTTTATCGACTTATTTTCCAACTCTTGAGTCATAGGATTTTTCACTTTGTAATTCAGTCTGGATTCTTTATCCAATCTTCCTCTGATATATGTATCCGTTTTTTCTCTTATATACACACTGTAATGCACTGCATTGCTGTGCACATTACCATCTTCTCCTATATATGGATTTTCTTCATCATAATACATTCCATGTTGAAAATATCCCAAAATATCTAACATTATATCTCTCATTTGTAATTCGTTGGAATACACTTTATAGATATGTTCTGAAACTAAATTAATTTTCCCAAAATACACTGTAATATCATTCATCTCTGTTCCCCCACACATACTCAATAAATACCTATCTCCATAATATCTCACTTTTCGACATTACGCAACGAAAAAGACAGTCATTTTCAGACTGCCTTTCCAGGTATTTTTCAAATTATAAGGAAGGATAAAAGAGAAGTTGAATGGGAGAACGCTTCTTGCTTTTTTCCTATCATAATCATAACATATGCAAATTATTAATATTATTAATCTTCCAACGTATCTCCGATTATTTGAGCAATTCTTCCTTGCGTATATCCCAGACTCTTTCCAACATCTTCCTGCGTCATCCCATCCAGATACACCATCTCAAAAATGTCCTTTTCCATCCCTTCTGGCAAATTACCAATAAACTCCTCTACTGCATCAATGTCCGCTTCTAGCTGCTTCTTCCTTTTTTCTTTCTCCAAAATCCTCCGTTCCAGTTTATCAGATGCCTTTGGTTCCGATGCCTTTACAGTCAAATGACCTTCTGTATATGGGAAATCATCACTCGACTTCTGCACCTTTATAGAAACTTCTGGAATTTCAGAACGCTTTTCTTCCAGCTTAGCAATAGCTCTCTCAATAACAGATAGTGTTTTCTTATTCCTTTTGTAGTTATCGCACTTTTCTTTTAGCACTCGTCCTCAACTCCTCATCTACTTTCTTGCGTATCTGCCGGATAAGAGTTTCCCCATCCAAATCACAGTAAAACCCAATATCCTTTCGGAAAAAGTTTTCGCATTCTTCTACCGTATACAAGGCTGGCATATCTTTGGGTTTTCGATGTAATCGGATAAGTGCAAGACGATATTCTTTGACAGCCTGATATACCACTGCGCTGCATAGTCTTTCATATCCATCATGGCAAAATATTTCTTGTTTCTCTTGTTTTATGCTGCTCATCCTTTCTATGTATTCCTCCACAGTGTAGCGATTCATTTCTCCATTCACTGATTGCTTTCTCCAACGATAATGGCAATCTCTTCTCCGTTCCGTCCATCATTGATTAGGTTTATATCTCCATAATAATCAAAAACCATTTCCCCTTGTTCGTAGACGATAATTCTTCCAGTGTGGCAAGGTTTTGGGTTTGTGATTGATATGACGGGTTTATCGGACTCATCCGTTTTAGTTCCATTTTTACACCCAGTAAGCACAGCTGCTACAAGCAACATGACAAGGATTATCCTTTTTCTCTTACGCATCTGTTTTTCGCTGTTATTCTTCATCTCTTTCACCTCGTTACCTTTTATAAACAACCCATCTGTCTGCACCTTTGAATTTTATTTTTATTTTTACTGGCATTCCATCATTTATAGCACCCTTTGACTTATATTCTCCAATAATCGTTGCTGTTTCTAGGATTTTATGGTTTTTTTCACACTCCATAGCTTTTTCTTTGTCTGAATAATCTGTGTTGCACACCTGGCACGTATATAATGTCTTTTCAATCATCTGTTCCACCTCTTCAAACTTTCCGTTTTCCAGCTTGTACCATGTATCCGCCTTGATTCTTTCGCCACTCTACTACTAATTCTCCGTTTATCATTCTGGTAACACCTCCGGAAAATCTCTAATGGACATTTGACTTTCATTTTCAAACACAAGCATTTCATTCTTTGCTCTTTCATAGAAATTTCTGTCAATTTCAAATCCAAAAGCACTTCTTCCAAGTTCATGCGCGGCTCTTAATGTCGTACCGCTTCCACAGCATGGATCGATCACAACATCTCCCTCGTCAGTGAATGTTTCAATCAGCTTTTTCAACACCGATACTGGCTTTTGAGCAGGATGTATTTTGGGAATATCCTTTCCATCTTTTTTCCAAGTGAACCAATTAAATACCATGTGTCCAGTTCCTCGAATGTTCTTCCCATTCTCGTCTACTTTCAACCCGTTTCTAAACTTCGGGAGTCTATCACGATACAGTAATAATGCATATTCTGTAGCACCAACTACACGCATATTTGCTTTCAATACCTGAGGACTATAATTTTTGATAAACACCAAAGGAATATAATTCACAAAACCATGCTTCTTTGCTGCATCAATCAGAGTTGGTAACTGTTCAAAACTACAAAACACAATCATGCATGGACTATCGCTGCTTCTTCCTCTGGCCATAGGCTTAGTATCGTCCTTTTTAAGCATCTTTGAACAGAAGTGAAAGTATTCGTACAAGTTAAAGTTAAAATCGCTATTAAAGGCAGATTTGCCTGCTAACTTGCTTTCTCCATTCTTGTTGTCTCCGCCGTTATACCACATTGGATTGCTTCCGTAGAAGTTGCTTCCAACATTGTATGGCACATCCGCAATAATCAGCTGCGCTGGTGGGATTGCATATTTTTTGTAATTCTGCATTGAATCTCTATAAATATCACATTTAAGTTTTTTTCTTTGCTTCATCTTCTCGAAAGGAGCCGATATATCTTTGCCCGGCCGGAGCTCTGTCTCCTTTCTGTAGTTAATCAATCAACGTTGGTCTACCCGTCCTATCTACTCCCTGAAAATCTTCGATTTCATCATAAACTGCATATAATTTATTCAATAAATCTTTTGGAACCATACCTCCAATCGCTCGGTCGGCATTTCCTCCTTTTCCAGTTACGCACGTTGTTATTATTTGTACCAAATTGTCATTGCCATTTAACATATTTTCTATCTTCTTTTCTTCTTTCTCTTTCTTTTACTTCCTGCAAAGATAAAAGCATTCATATTTGCTGGATTAAATCCACCAGACACCGTTTTCTTTCCGGAACTGTGACCATATTTTACAGTATTGCTCATTGGCCCTCCTAATTTCCAAGCAACTCTTTTGTCAGCTTGTCCATGTCGTAATCCCGCTCCTCAAAATTACGAAATTTACTATCCGTCTTTTCCTGCTTCTTATTTCCATTCTTCTTTCCTTTTACCGGGTACAGATTCTTCCATCCACCGGCTGTTGCTTTCTTTACAATAGCCAAACGTTCCGCACTGTCAGAAGACATCGAAAGCAGTTCATCCCTCATAGCCTCTATCTGTTCATTGGATATCGCACCCCAATTTTTCTCACGGACAACAAGATATAACTGGAACGCATTTTCAAGGTTTGTATCATCAAAAACGGACTTATATACTTTATTTTTATTTTCTTTTATTTCTATAGTATTTTCTTCCGAAGTATTTTGAATTTCTTCGGAAGTATTTTGAATTTCTTCGGAAGAAATTCGCTTTAAGGCCGCACTTAAGAAAGGCTTCTCCGTTTCTTTTTCACCAAGGAGCCAATATTCTTTACTATAGAGCTGTCTTTTCATGCGCTTTACTGCTATCTCGTAATAGCGTCGCTGAATCCCAGCAGAGGTGATGATGTTTTTCGTCATGAGGTCATCGTCTAAGAGACCTATCTCAGAGCAAAAGTGCACCACTTGCACGACAGCCTTTTGGTTCTTTACCCACTTGTTTCCAATCATTTTTATAATCATTCTTGATAGCTTATCCAAGGGGATTTCTGCATAGTAACCGTTTTTGTACACAATACAAAGAATACAATCATATATGGTTACTCCAAGAGGACCAAAACGGTCCAATAAATCGAAGATTTTATCATCTTCATAAAAGTCCAACATTTTCGGAAAGTATGTAAGCCCTGGTTTATTTGGCGCTCCTCGCCCCATCCGCTCCACCTACCCTCCTATATATTCCTCAACGGTAATATCAAGTCCCTCTATTGCGGCATACACTTTCTTTGCCTGCACCAGTACGATCTGCGTATCATCGTGATAAGCAACTCCATTTAATGCGTCTGCAACTACTTTTACAATGTTATCCATATCCGGTTTTTTAAGCGGAAGTATCTTTCCTTCTAACATCTCAAGCCGTTTCTTTTTCGGCGTGCTCTGAGGTGGTAAAAACCTTGCTACAATACGAAGCGTAACCGGAGTACCGGCTTCCAGATACATTCCTTCCGATTCCGTCAGATAACGCTCTTTAATGAAATTCTCATAAAGTACCGTATTATCCGGTGTCATGGAAATATTTTTTCCCGCATCCGTATGATGAAAGGTTCTTGCCCTTGCTTTTCCCTGCGGTTTCCCTGGAACCATAAACATCACTGCTTTCATTTCATACCCCTTTCTGCCCGTACCACAGTTTTTACGTGTGATACGGGCCAATCAATCATCTACAAGTAACTGTGTGATATACTATCCTAAGGAAATACCATATCTATCCAAAAAACGATGCTTCGATATCGTCACTTGGCTGCACTGCCTTTACTGGTTCTTCTTTTGCCTCATGCAGTTCCTGCTCTGATACCACCCTATCGTCTTCTGTGCTTACGTCATCCACATACTCCGTCTTTCCGTCCTCATGAATCACTGCCATGTCTTTATCAATTGCGTTCTGCAGGTCAATACTCATAATCCCCCATTTACTGATAAGCTGACGAAGCATTGTTTTTAGCGCCATTCCATCAAAATCCTTAAACCAGAAAGAGGAATACTTCCACATATCTTTTTCAGGGACTTTCCCCTGTTCCAATAACTCCAATGCCTTTGCACCGCCATTCTTGTGGAATGCAAAGGAATATTTCTCTGCGTGCGCCAGCATCTTCTTTTTCGACCAGTACAAAGTCTTACGGAAACCATTCTCGTATTCGAACATTGCAAAATATCCCATGGTTGGAGCTTCTTCTCTGAGGATATCATCTTCAATTAAGTTGACTTCCATTTCCTCATCCAGGGGGTCGTAACGAACCAGTTCCCCTTCCTTGATTACCAGAACATTCAATTTTTTATAGTAACCAGAACGGATTGCAAGCTGGATGTATCCCTTGTATCCAAGTTGGAACTGCGCTTCTTTACAGCCTTTCTTTTTGTTATCAAATGGGACCATGTAAAACTGACCAAGCTGTGGTGATGGAGAAAGGTTTAGGGCCTCTCCAAGTAATGCTGCATTTACGATACTTGGACTGGTGCACTCTTGCAGTGCTGGTGTACTCTGCACCGCGCTTACGATACTGGAAATAAACCTTGTCCCATTCTTTCCACCTACAACCTGATTAATCTGCTTTTTTACTGCATCATTCTGCAGATATACCGATAATTTCATCGACTGTCCTTGTCTTGCCAGACTGTTATTTACTGCCATTTCTTATTCCACCTTTCCAAATCTAATCTGATTCTCTGACATATAATCACGAAGTGCCATAAGCTGCTTTTTTGTTCCCCATACACGGAAATCAAGCTGTAGTACCGTTTCTTCTTCAGGCTCTGCTGTTTCCGCTTCTGGAACTTCTTCCATCACTGTTTCAGGCTCCTTAATCCGTACATCTGCGGATTCCTGCCCTACCGTTTCCTCCGCTCTCTGCTTGTCCTGTTCTGCTTTTAAACGCTCTGCTTCTAATTTCCTTTTCTGAATGCCAGCAAGTCTTTGCCCTTCCCGTATTGCCTGGTTCACATCAAGCGTTGATTTATAAACTTCCATTGCTTCGAAACTGAATTCTGGAAGATTATTAATCGTAAGCACATCGGAACCTATCTGATACATCCGGCTCTTCATCTGTTCCTCGATTTTGGAAAGAGTTACGGTTGCGTTCAGCCATTTTTCGTCCCAAATCATATCGAGACTCACAAAGGTCTGAAATCCAATGGATGCAAACAATGCTTTAATTTCTTCTTTTTTTGCCACTTTTCTTCGCTCATCAATCTCTTTTACCTGAGAATCGATTAGCTTAATCGGTTCGTCAATCAATACCGTGATTTCTCTTACCTGCTGTTCAAATTTTTCGTATGGCTCCATACAGATTTTCTTTACACGCTTTCGTTCATCTTCAAAAGCGTTTTTTAGCTTATTCAAACCTGCGCGGTCCTTTTTCATATCTGCAAGTGAATCCTCGGTATATGCGATTGTCTTGTAATCTTTTACCTTTTCAGCGATTGCAGCTTTCAGTTCCTCGTTATTCCACAGAATCTGTTCTGTAAGCCAGTTTTCCTGTGGATTCATAATTCTAAGTTCCATAGTGTCCTCCTTCTTTATATTTCGGGAAGTATGAGAGGTGGTTTCCTGCCACTCTCTACATACTTCCAAAATTTGATTTCTTCATCTAGCAGATAATTCAAATCATCTTCAACTTCTGCTCTTTCGATGAAATAGGGTTTTTCTTGTATCCTCACTTCCATTCCCCAGTTGCTCCTCAAACGTGCCAGAAGAACAACAAATTCATATCCGGTAACAAGGAGATAATGTAATACCTGGGTGTAATAATTATCTGGAATACGGTCTTTCCATTTTTCATACTGCATGGACTGCAGAATATTGGTAGTCTTGATTTCGAGAATCCCTTTTCTTCCGTCCTGATCAATCAGTTCACCGTCCAGTGATGCCTGCATGAAAGGATGTTCCCGGCTTTGCAAAATCCGGTATTCATGGTGCAGCACCTGGTACTGTGGGTAATCCAGCCGAAACAATTCCCTGATATGGTGCTCTGCTTCTTTTCCATAAATCACATATGGCTTTTCTGATATATCAGATGTCATTTTCCTTCCAGTTTTTTCCTCAAACAGTTCAATATTGGTCTTATAAGGATTCTTCCCAACTACTGCACTTGCATCACTGCCACCAATTCCATGTAGCCTTCCTTTTAACCATGCCTTTTCGTCTGCAAAATCGTAAATTTTATATGCAGGCTTTCCTTTGTCTGTTTCTTCCTCTGCATCCTCATCTTTCTTGTCCCGTTCCCTGCAGATGCATTGTTCTCCGGGGTCTAAGTTATCTCCACAATAAGGACACGTAACATACATTGCCATTATGCAAATACACCTCCCAGATAATCCTTTCCAAAGCTGATTAATTCTTTAAATTCATCTTCCTCATGCAACCAATCTCCCGAATAAAACCACTCCACAAGCATCTTCCGGAACTCTGCCTGGTCTTCCTCAGTGCCATGCAGACATCTTTCCAAGGCATATTCGTAAGCCTGGTCATCTTCTATAACTGTGTCTTTTTCACTTCTGATACCTATGTAAGACATTTGACATTTCCTCTATTTTGTTAGATAATAAATTTGATATTTTGCATGAGTGCCTGAAACTTGCCGGTTTCGATAGGCACTCTTTTTATATAAAACAGCAACCGAATAGCATAAGGCCTATTGCTGCTCCTATGAATGCACCGCTTAAAATTTCAGCGAAACTTCTTTTTAATGCATCCAACTCTGCCTCGCGCTTCTGACGGTGTTTGTCGCAGGCGAATATTCGTTCATGTTCTTTCGTCATACTTTCTCCTTTCAGCTTGTCCAATTGTTCCCGCCTAAGCGGTTTTCTCTTTCTCAAATCCAATGTTTTGCATTTCTTCATTAATCCTTGCTGCAACCATGGATTTCAGTTCTTCTGCATCTAGCTCCTCTTTGGAATACAATTTTCCATCAATCCGGAATTTGCTTATAATCTGTATTTTTGTCATAGCACCACCTCGCTTTATCTTATGAGGGTCCGATTGTCCATGTTGATATATTCTGTGATTCTGTCGGCTACTCTGCGGGCCCAATAATTCACTTCTCGGTCTGCCATGTCAATTTCTTTCTGCAAAGCAATGTACTTATCCGTTTTCTCAGTGGTTCTTTCTTCCAGAATCGCATTGCCAAGTTCTTTCAATTCCTTTTCCAACGCTTCTTTTCTTTGCTTTTCATCCAAATACGCTCGGTGCGCTTCTAAAATCTGTTCATACATGCTATTACCTGCCTTTGTTTACTTCATATATTTTGTTGTGGTATAATCTTCCTATCAAATGATGAAAGGAATGATATTATGTCAGATGAAACAAGCGCTAAAACAGCTTTAATCAATCTCCCTGAAGTACCAGACTCCATAGATAATGCTTTGCAAAATCTTACTGATATTCCTACTAAAAATGTAGGGCAAACATTTGGCGACATTTGGTATCTTGTATTTGGTTCAATCTCTCATGTCGCTGATAAAAAGCGTATGAAATATGCTGCCGATCTCGAGCAGTATCGTAAACAATTAGCACAATCTATTGAACAAATTCCAGATGATAAAAAAGTAGAAGCATCAATCCAAGTAACTGCACAAGCTCTAGAAAATTCAAAATACTGCATCACCTCTGAAACACTACGCGACATGTTTGTGAACTTAATTTCTGGAACCATGAATCGAGATTTTGAGCCATTGATTCATCCTTCTTTTCCCGAAATGATTAAGCAAATGGATGAAAATGATGCCTGTATGCTTATGGAATTAAAAAGAAATAATCGTAATATTCCAATCGCTGAATTTCAAGAATCATTTGATGAAGGCAAATCCACTATCACATATTTCACCAATGCTTACATTAGTGAGATTTTCGATTTATCATTATCAGACTGTAGTTGTTCATTATCATCACTTGAACGTATGGGGTTAATATCTATTTCTTATGAAAACTATTTAATTGATGACTCACGTTATAAACCTTTTTACCAAACAACTGTATACAAAGATATCGCTAAAGAAATTTCTAGCTATAACCGAAATTCCAAAATATGTTTAAAAAAAGGCATTTGTACTATTACCCCGCTTGGAAAACGCTTTATTTCAACTTGTGTATCGTAGAATCTACGAAGTCTTTTGTTTTTTTACAAACTTCATCTACATAGCCATCTACTATTTGAAAATAGCGGGTGGCTAAAATTCTCGTTGTAATAGCGGAAACTATTACAGAACATCCAATACAAATTAACAAATCCATTTTTCCCACCTTCTTTCTCTAATTTAAGTAGCACTTTGTAGCATTGGCGGAGCTTCCTCCTACTCACTTTCATTGCGTCTCTTTCCTTAAGCACTTCTACGCTTCTATGACGCCTGTTCAATCAGTGGAACATAACCATGCTTCTTACGCTCTCGCATCTTCATCACTGATAGTGCTTAAATCATCTTTAACTGCATATGACTCACTAACAAAAACGTTTTCATCGGAAATAGTTACATCAATAGCTACATGATGTTCATTTACAAATGTGAGAACAATTCCCTCTCCAAAATCTCCATTGGTTTCTGTGCTTCTCACGTCTGCCACCTTGAATCCAATAAGTGGAACAAATGCTTCTTTTTCTCCTGCGTACTCATGACTTATAATATTTTTCATTTTTCTCCTTTCTACTCCTCCAGGAAATACTCAATCGGGACATTTTACATTCTTAACTGAGCATTACAGTCTTGAATCATAATCCTTGTGTTTGTGCATGGTTGCCAGTTCTTTACGTAATCAACAGCTTCATCGAATTTCTTCTTTGGAACATTATTACGAGCATTTACATTGAAATAATGCTTTAAATCCCTGTTGCATTCGGCAAATACTTTCTTCCCGATCATTCTGTACGCTCCGCTTTCTTTTCCACCAAGCGCATCGAGCACGGCATGATTCACGACATCGCCCAAGACCTGTTGCTGTCCATAATCGATTGTCATATTGTTTTCAAGGTTCAAAATTCTCTCTTCATGATTATCAATCATTCCGAGCTGGATTCTCATCATTTCCTGCTGGGTTAGCGGTTTCTGATAAGAGCCTGTCTTTCTAATTGTTGGAAGCACTTCGGATGTTACCCAGTGCTTGAATCGTTTTGCTGATTCTAATTTGCTTCCAAAGATTAAAGCGTATAGACCGGATTCATTAATAAGCCATCCCCCGCGCTGTCCTAAACTCGATAACGATTTGTTATTGAGTTTATCTTCCTCATCCACGTGGTCTGCAATCGCCTTGCTGGCATTCATATACCCAAGGATTTCTGCGACATCCTTTCCGACAAACCACACTTCCTCATCGATAGTTACTGTTCGTATCTGCCCGAACTCGGCATTTTCGAAAATTTGTAATTCGTTCATTCGTCTCCTTTCCAATAATTGAAAATTCTTTTACGTTATGATAAAATTCTTTCATAGGAGGAATTTCATCATGTACTGGACTATATTTGGTCGAATTGCTGATATTTTAAGTTTTATAAGTTTTTTTGTTTCTCTCGGTATTCTTCGTAAAATATACTCTAAGGCTGAAGTGCAGAAGGAAACATATAAAAAGGAGCGTGATGAACTACTTATTAACTTACGTGCATTACAACAAAACATTTGGACTGATGGGCTTACATCCACCGAAATCCAAGACGCCTTACAAACAAAGATGTTCGAGTATCAAATGAAATATCTGCTCATTTCTTCTCCTCGATGTATTTTCCACGCCTTTCGATGTAGCCACCTATTAAAACTTGGAATAAATAAATCGAATACCGAAAAAATACGACAAGATGTATGTTTTTTAATAGCAAGATTATCAAAAAAGGAGTAATTATAATGGATACAAGCACAGCAATTAAATTTATCGACAAAGCAATAGAAAAAACAAAACTGCAACAATTATCTTGGAAGCCATTGCCTGAGGATATCCCAGTCAAACCTTTACCAATAGATAATTCCAAACTCATATCTCCTTTGCTTACGCTTGGAAAAAATTTATCCGTGCAAGACTGTTATGTTTCAAAATACAAAACCGGTCATCTTCTCTTGCTTACTTACCGTTCTACTGTAGACTTGGCTCTATGCACACCTCCAGATGGGTGTATCTTTTCTCTTCGTATGCAAGACGAAAAGAGTAAGTTTGCCATAGAAATTTCCAACAGCACTCGCGACACCGATGAAGCCACCTATCTGATTCGCTTATATAACTTAATAGCTAAAGATTCATCAAGCGTCAGTTTTCTTATTGACGATTTCCTCAATAGTTAAACCCTCATCACTTGATGCTGTGCCAGCTTTCTTATCACGAAGGCTGGCTATTTTATTTGTTGCATCTTCAAGCAACATGAGCTCCAACCGCTTCACTCGTCTTTCCAAATCGTCCATCTTTCGACTCTGCGCTTCAAAATACCATTTTGGTATCCACACCTACACCACCTCCTCTCTATCACCATCACCGCTTCGTTGCATTTTTGGGACGCTCGGATTAAAAAAAATATCTACTGGGTCTTCCAATGCAAGAACTTTGGTTATCTTGACGACTTCCTCTAATGTAAACTGACTTCTCCCATTTAGCTTTGCATTCAAAGACTGAACGGTAATTTCTAAATGACGAGCCAATTTTTCTTGAGATATTCTCGACTCCGTCATTTTCCCTTTTAATTTATCAAAAGACATGTTCTCACTCCTCTCGTTGCATATTTGGGATATTTATATGTTACACCTTGCTTCTGGCATTGTCAACCCATATTTGCAACATTTTTTTCGTTTCATTTAACTTTATGTTGCAAATATGAAAAAAAAGTTTATAATGTACTTATACGGAGGTGCTGATATGAGTGAAAAAGAATTAAGCGAGAAAATGTTAGAAATAATGGAAAGAATGAAAAACCGTAGAGAAGAGTTAAATATGTCATACCAGGCCCTATCTGATAAAGTCGGTATTAGCAAATCTACACTGCAAAGATATGAAACTGGATACATTAAAAATATGCCTATTGATAAACTGGAAGATATTGCAAAGGCATTATGCGTATCACCTTCTTATTTAATGGGATGGGATGATGAGCCAACCACTATCGCCGCGCACTTCGATGGAGAAGAATATACAGAAGACGAAATGGATGAAATCAAACAGTTCGCAGCGTTTGTTAAAAATAAAAGAAAATAGACACGTGTTTATACGTCCTTATTATTGACATACGTGTTTATACGTGTTATAATATAATCATGATAAGGAAAGGAGATACAAAAGATGCCATTGACACCAAGAGAAATGATTAAACTTCTCAAGAAAAGTGGATTTGAAGAAATCAGTCAGAACGGTTCTCATGTAAAAATGAAAAACCAAGAAAATGGAAAAACAGTTATTGTTCCTTATCACTCCAAAGCCATGAAAAAAGGCTTGGAACAGGCAATATTAAAACAGGCGGGGCTTAAATAGTCCTGCCATCCAGAAATAAATGGAGGTACTACGTATGAACAGATTATTTTATCCTGCAATTTTCCACAAAGCAGAAGAAGGTGGTTTTTGGGTTTCTTTTCCAGATTTTCCAGAATGTTTCACGGAAGGCGATGATATGCAACAATCATATGAAAGAGCGGTTGATGCATTAGGACTTGCGATTGTAAGCAGAAAAGACGAAAAAGAAGAGATTCCAGAACCTGCGGGAATAGATGAAATCAAGGTCGAAGACGGGTTTGTTGTTATTTTAGAATTCGATATGCTTGCGTACCTCAAAAAGCATAACAATAAAGCTGTGAAAAAAACACTTACAATACCAGAATGGTTAAACGAATCTGCTTCTGCTATGGGCTTGAACTTTTCGCAGGTACTTCAGGAAGCTTTACTTGCAAAAATACAGACCAAATAAAGGGATAACTATTCTTATATACTTGAGTGGGAGGTACTTTGTATGAATACATTGGAGCGTTTAGAAGATGAAGCCTGCAGGGACGGTATAGACGTAATTCATTATGATTTTAGAAGTGAAAATATAAAAGGTCTCTATTGTGATGGTACTATCGGAATAAATAGGAATCTTTCTACAACAGCTGAGAAAGCCTGCACACTCTCTGAGGAACTTGGACACCATTATACAAGCGTAGGAAATATAATTGATATGTCAGACGCATGGAACCGCAAACAGGAACGACTGGCAAGACTCTGGGGATACAATAAACAGATTGGTCTTGTTGGACTTATCAAAGCTTACGAAGCAGGTTGCCAGAACAGATATGAAACTGCTGCATATCTGGAAGTAACAGAAGAATTTTTAGAAGAATGCATCCAGTGTTATCGAGATAAATACGGGGAATATAAGATAGTAGATAATTACACCATCTATTTTATTCCACACCTGGCAGTATTTAAAAGGGTATAACCGCATTGCGATTATAGAAAATGTATGTCAAAAGAAAAAGAGGTATATAAAATGAATTTTAAAAACATTTTTAAAATTTTTTCTAATCAAAAAGACGAACCCACTTTAGAACCACAAGATGAATTTTATGCAAATCATCACGATTATATTGCTGATTTAGACGCAAATATTTCTTCATACATAAGACGTTATCAAGCTTCTTCCAATATTGATGAAGAGATTTTTATACTACAAAGATTTATTCCTTATTATCATGAGAAAAGAAATGAAACGAAAACATTAGGGAACGAATTTCAGCAATATTTTGACGAAATGTATGAGCACTGTCATAACAGCCGTGAAAACGATTTCTCTATGATTACTTATTATGAAGAACGTCTGGATTATCTAAAACAGCACTACGAAGAAGAGAAAGAAAAAGAGCAAAAATTAGTAACCTTACATGATGATATTCTTCTACTCTTAAAAGAAAACGATGGTATTTTACAAAAAGATTTTTGTAAATTATTCAATTTAAATATCAGAGATGATGTCCGTCGTGAGTTATATTATGACGAAAAAAATGGGTTAGTATCTAGGGAAAAAACAGGGAATACTTACATACTTCACCTTGTATCACCTAAATAACCACATTTTAATCACATAAATGTAAAACAAAAAAATTTAATCGAAAGGGGGTAAAAATATGGGACGCGATTTAACAAAAGACGAACTCGAGAATCACAAGCAAGATGCTTTAAGGAAAATGGAAAATTATATTGATTCTTTGATTAATGACCAAAATCCTAAAGTAGCCGGAAAAGCCGACAAACTCAGTTATTGGCTTGAGGACTGGGTGACTTTTCTTAATTTTGAAAATGAATTTTCTCCTTCCAGTTTGCGTACATACAAGCGTGGCGAAATTATAAAAGCTCATTTAGGGTATAATGTTGGAAGCGAGGAAGGCGGATTACACTACTGCGTAGTAGTCGAAAAGAACAACTCTAAAAACTCTCCTGTTTTAACGGTTGTTCCTCTTACATCTCTAAAGCAAAAGAATGATATCGATCATCTTCATAAAGGGTGTATCTATTTAGGAAATGAACTTTTTACAAGTTTAATGTCCAAAATCTCTTATACAGAAAAATCAGTAGTTGCTAAAGTTACAGAATTAACATCTGCTGTAGCTGCTCTTTCAGATGTATATACAGAAAATGCTCAAAAAGAACGCGACAGGATATCACACGAATTAAAAGTATGCTACAAAAATGTTACTATGCTCGAGCGCATGAAAAATGAAATTGTAAAAATGAAATTTGGAAGCATTGCTCTCGTGGGACAAATACGCACCATAAGTAAGATACGTATTTACGACCCGAAAACTAATTTTGATATTTTGAGTAAAGTAAAATTATCAAACGAAAAATTAGATTTAATAGACAACGAAATTATAGCTAATTTTACCGGCAATAAACAAAACTAGATTAGTTATATGGTGCATTTTCTATTGACAATTGCATATACTGAGGTATATAATGAATATCTAATAAAACAAAGCCGTTAACCGGCAGTATAAAAGACAAAGCTCTCAGATATCTGACGAGCAGTATTCATTTAAGACCTCGTAGTAATACGAGGTCTTTTACGTTATATAAACCATAAAACCGCCTCAGCGCTACCAACACTAAGACGGTCCATATAAACTACATATCCGAAGATATACAGTCTCATTGCAAAAATATTGTATCATCTTCGGGAACAGCTTGCAAGAGAACAAAAGTTCTCAGGCTGTTATTTTTGTACCTTTTTTTACATAAAACTTACAAAGGAGCTGATACAATGTCAAATAACACCCCTTCTTCGCTTCCCGATTTGCGTACCGGTGCTCTTTACATCCGTGTATCCACCCATGAGCAGGATGACCTTTCTCCGGATGCACAGACCCGCCTTGGACTTGATTACGCAAAATCAAATAATATCATCGTCCCGAAAGACTATATTTTCGTGGAAAGCGTCTCTGGCCGGAAAGCGAAAAACCGGCATGAGTTTCAGCGCATGATTGGTCTTGCTAAATCTCCGGAGCATCCCATTGACGTTATCATCGTCTGGAAGTTCTCCCGGTTCGCACGTAACCAGGAAGAATCTATCGTGTATAAGAGTATGCTTAAGAAAGACAACGTAGATGTAATAAGCATATCAGAGCCACTGGTAGACGGTCCTTTTGGAAGTCTGATTGAACGTATTATAGAGTGGATGGACGAATACTACTCTATCCGATTATCCGGAGAAGTACTGCGAGGAATGAATGAGAAAGCCCTGCGCAATGGCTACCAGCTCTCTCCACCTCTCGGATACTCTGCTGTAGGTGGTGGAAATCCTTACATAATAAACGAAGATGAATATAAAATGGTATCGTATATCTTTGAGCAGTATGATGTGTATGACAAGGACTGGACTGCAATTGCCCGAAGCATGAACCAAAAAGGATGGAAAACCAAAAGAGGGTCTGCATTCGATATTCGTTCTGTAGAGCGTGTCTTGAAGAACCCTTTCTACTACGGACTGGTTGTTTGGAATGATACTTCGTTTATGGGTACTCATGAAGTACGTCTGACCAAAGAACAGTATGACAAGCGAATAGAAAAAATGCAAAAGCGATACCGTCCAATTAAACGCAGAAACCCATCTACTTGTCTCCATTGGCTTTCCGGGGTTTTAAAGTGTGGTCACTGCGGAGCAGGACTTGTGTATAACTCAGCCAACAGATGTCCGAATTTCCAGTGCTGGCGGTACGCAAAAGGCCTACACATGGGTTCTCACTGTATTTCCGAAAAGAGGGTAGTCGCTGCCGTGTATGAATATTTTGAACAGATACTGGACGGAAATCCTTTCACATACACCTATCGCGCTCCTATACGGCCCGAAACGGATGATGCAAAGAAATCCTTACTGGATGAACTGGAAAAGCTGAAAATCAAAGAGCAGCGCATCAAATTTGCTTACGAAAATGAAGTAGATACACTGGAAGAATATAAGGAAAATAAATTGCGTCTGAAAGCAGCGCGTGAGAAAATTGAATCCGAACTGGAAGAGATTGCTGCCGAAGAAGCTCAGAACGAACCGACAGGTCCTACCAAAGAAGAAGCACTTGCAAAAGTGAAAACTGTGTACGATATTATCTCCAATCCGGATGTAGATTATACCACCAAAGGGAACGTTCTCAGAAGCCTTGTAGAATCCATAACCTACTACAAGGAAGATGAGAAATTAGAGTTTGTATTTTATATCTCTTAGCAAAAAAAGCCCGGAAATACGGGCTTTTTTCGTATCATCTGTTACTGTCATCCGGTCCACCGAACTGACTGATGATTACCTGGGCCATCTTCGGATTGGTCTGGGTAATTTTTACGGGATATTGTAAACGTTTTTCATAATTCCACATAAACTAACACCCTCCTTCCTGCCATGGCCATGGTTCCTGAATCCAGTTCCATCTGTCTGTACAAGACATATCTTCAAAATCCACGATGAGCGGGCCATAAAACCGGGAATACTCTTCCAGCAACTGATTTCTTTTGCGCACATTTTCCTGAAAAAATTCCGTTGCCTCCTGATTGGCAGGATGTGTATCTAAGAATAATTTCACATCATCCACCGCAAAACTGGCTTCATTAATCGCATTCAACAAATCTCTTCGGCATGGACGCATTCCATTTCTTCCATTCATGCTGCTTCTGTCACTCATATTATGTCTGTCATTCATATTGCCGCACTCGTTCATATTCTCTCTGCAACTCATGAATTGCACCCTCCTCTCCCACAAAATGGCATATCTAAATCTGCAAAAATTGTGCCTCTTTGCAATGCCATTCTTGCATTATAAATATTGTCCCAAGTCTGCCACGGCACATATGCCATCGCCAGTGATTTTCTTTCTTTCACAGAACAAGGCGCGGACACCGGAGTACTGCCGCATTCTGTTCTGCTTCCGCACTCGCAATTTCCACGCCTCATATTTACATTTCCACAACCTTTATAATTCTGCATGAATAATACCCCTTTCTATCAGTCTGTACTTTATCATATGGATATTATTCAAAAATGTGCTTTTATCAGGTATGCCCTTTCAACTACACCATCTTCTACTTACTGCTTGTAGAAGTTGAAGGTGATTCTGTAAGTGTTACTTCCACTTCAGATTCTGTATACTCTCCATTATTTTCCGGAACCTGAACGGTAACGGTAACCTTTTCACCTACTTTGTAATAAGCCAGCTGTCCTTTCAGCCCATCCATACTTGTAACACTGTTTCCGTCAAATGCTGTAATGATAGTACCTTTGGAAAGTCCTGCTTTCTCTGCTGCACCATCTTTTGTTACTTCTGCAATATAAACTCCGGTCGGCATATTGTACATCTGAGCACCGGTCTCATTTACATCATAACCTTTGATTCCAAGATAACCCTGTTCATCTTCTGCAACCTTTGTTCTGGTTTCCTTGTTCATAAGATTCTGAATGATATCACTGACATCGGAAATCGGAATTGCAAATCCCATACCTTCTACAGTAGAATCACTAATTTTTGCAGAGTTAATACCAATAACTTCACCATTAATATTTAAAAGGGCACCACCACTGTTTCCAGGATTGATTGCTGCATCTGTCTGAATGTACGAACCATCGTAACCTTCGATAGAACGGTCTTTTGCACTGATGATACCTGTTGTAACAGACTGTCCATAACCAAGTGCATTACCAATGGCAATTGCAGGTTCTCCAACTTTCAGGGAATCAGAATCACCGATAACTGCTGTCTTAATCTGACTCATTGTATCATCTGGAATAGAATCCAGCGGAACAGCTACCACTGCCAAATCTCTTGCTGAATCCGTTCCTTTAACAGCTGCTTCAACACTTTCTTCATTACAGAAAGTTACGGTCAATGTCTCACTGTTTTCTACTACATGGTTATTTGTCACAACCAGAAGTTCCGAGTCATTCTGGCCGACAATGATTCCGGAACCGGCACTTTCGCTTGGCACTTCCTGATAGCCACCGAAGAAGCTCTGTACTTTCTGAACACTCATATTGGTAATGGATACAATAGATGGCATAGCATTTTCTACTATGGTAGAAATATCTGAAGTAACAGAGCTGTTTGCAGTAGTAAGCTGAGCACTCGTCACTACTTTATTTGATGATGTAGTGGATGAACTGTTTTTGCCAAGCACCTTACCGGTCAGATAGCTGCCTCCTTCAAATGCTGCTCCTGCAAGTCCACCGACTAAAACAGCACTGAGTGCAATTGCAACTGCTTTCTTAGGAAATGGTTTCTTTGGCTTTTGTGGCTCCTGTGGTCCCTGCTGATAACCATATCCATTGTCCATATTATTGTTATCTTCTGGTTTATAATAATTGTATTGATTTTCCATAATTAAAACCCCTTTCCGCTTTCTATGTTTCATAGTTTATTCCACAATTGTGACTAATTTGTGATGAAACATTTAAAAAAGCTTGAAAAGGGGCTTTTTATTTTTCTTATTTATATTTTTATGATTCTTCCGGAATAATCACAGCTGATACAAAATAAGCAACCAGTGCAGTACCGCAGCTCACGCATCCAACCAATGCCACTCCCAGGCGGATAAGTGTCGCATCTACATTAAAATACTCTGCAAGACCTCCGCATACTCCACATATCATTCTGTCTGTTTTTGACCGGTATAAACGTTTTGGTTCCATAATTTTCCCTCTTATATTTTTTCATTTACAGGAATTAATCAAAGTCTATAAAGTCCATCTCAAAAGTATCTGAATTAACACTTTTCTTTAAATCCTCATCCGACTCATAGTCTTCCTCATAATCGTCATAATCGTCATCGTCTTCATATTCATCATCGTCTTCAAAATCATCGTCATTATAATAAGCATCATAATTTTTCTGATTCTTTTTCTCGTTCTTCTCAAACGATTCTCGTAAATCAGCTAAATCATCTTCGTCATCATCGAAGTAATTGTCTGACAAATCCTCCTCATCATAATCTGTCTCATTATCATCATAATTCAGATAATTATCATCAGCTGGATTCGGCTGTTTCTTAATTTTCTTTTTCTTCATTTCTTTCTTAGATGGCTTTTCTGGTATATCATCTAAATCAATACCATATTCATCATATAAATCATCCAGTTCTAAATTGCGATGCCGAAGCTTAACAGCCAATGTAATCAAAATAATAAGCAGAATTACCAGACCGCATGCCACTCCGACAAATACCCAGATAAAATGGTCATATACAAAATTTGAAATTTTTGTCAGGGTACTCTCGCTCTTTTGAGTTGTAACAACTTCTTCACTTGCTTCTACATCATAAGCCCTCTGGTAAGTATTTTCCTGCGCATCATAAAGATAAAATCCGCTCTTTCCTTCATTATCAGAAGCATATACTACGTAAAAGTTATCTCTGTCCGGCACAAGCCATACCGGAAATTCTATACCATTAATCGACATACTTGCTTCATCATATCGCTTCTTTAAAGTAATTCCTGCTGTATCAGCCAACATAACAATGGACTTATCTTCAGAAATCATAATTTCTTCGCATGGATAAAAGCTGTCTTTTGTTGCGTTATATAAAAAGAATGCACTCTTTCCCTCGCTGCTGGTTAAATATAATCCCTGTACTGTTCCGTTCTGCTGAATAATTCCCTGATATGTGGCATCCTTGTATGTAATTTCGCTTGCCATAAATCCTGCCGGAACAGAAGATTCGGAAAACGAAGTGGAAATTGTATATGCGGTTCCACCAATCTCAATGCCATCTGATGATGATGCACCGGAACTTTCAATCTTGCTTGGATCGCCTTCTGCAATCTTGATATCTGCATATCCTGCCTCACAGGTTACGGCTGCATTTCGCTTGTTCATTACGGTAGCTGTTCCCTGCTCTATTCTTGTGGTTCCTTGTGCAAGTGCCTGAAACTGCATTGTAAATTCCACTCTGTCACTGCTTCCATCTCCAGAACCTGTATAGGTGAGCTGTCCCTCTGAATTCTGGGTTACGCCATTACCTTCAACAAACCGAAGATAACCGGTATCATAAGACATCTGTACAGTTGCTTTTCCAAGAACATCATTCTTTGTAACCACAGTTCCTGTAACCGTAAATGTCTCTCCCACTGCAGTCTCTAAATCAGTAAAGAAAATAATGCCGCTTGCTGCAAATGAAGTTATTGGGAAACATGGTAATATAAAACATACTGTCAGAATCAGTGCTAAAATTTTTCTCATTTTCTTCATGGGTTTTCTCTTCTCACTTTCATCTTCTTTAGTTTGATAACTGCAAAATGCATATATCTCTTTTAATTATACCTCTTTTTGGTATGGAAGTCTACTTTTATCATAGTTTTAAATCCATTGTTTTAAATCCATTGCCAGAGAACTTGGCAAAGACTGTACAACGATTTCGAAGGAAATAAAAGCTCATATCTGTTTTGAGAAAACAGGTGCTTCAGGCAGAGCTTTCAATGACTGGCACGTTTCCCTCCTACATCAGTGTTCTCTTCAGAAACTTTGACAGTATTGCACCCGCTCGGACAACAAGCTTTGCTAGACTTGTGGCAAGTGCACTTTCTCCTGCATCTCTTACGAAAAATATATTTTCCTAAGCTCTCCAAGCCTCCCTATATCTGCAATGGCTGTTACCAGCGTACCAGATGTTCTCTGGAAAAGCATCTTTACAAGGCTTCTTATACTCAGAAGGAATACGAGCAGGACAGAAGCGAATCCCGTTCCGGTTTTGCCTTTTCTAAGTCAAAAATAAAACAGCTTGACGATGTGGTGTCTTCTCTCATCAAAAAGGAACAATTCTTGCAACATATCTCTGTTTACCACACTGATGAACTCACGCAATCTGAAGGGACCCTCTATACCGATATAATAACGGTCTCTTTCATGCCAGAACCATTGATATGCCTCGTATTGTATGCATGCACCCTAGCAAAAAATGTTTCCCAAAAACTCAAAGAATACAAATCCTGCTACATTGGTCGTGATTTTCAGTGCTTTGAAAATTATCTAGATGAACAACCTGTTGCTGCTGTCCGACAGCTTGACTCTGTAGAAGGCACGAAATGTGGTGCTGTCCTTCTTACCATACATTTCGTAGAGCAGGGACTGCAGCTTGCTTCCTCCGTAAGCGTAATGATTCCCAATCTGTCATTAGTATGTTCAACCTGCTCTATCTTGGATTAAGAACCGCTGTTTTCATGGAACTTTTCCCATGTCTCTTGACGGACGCTAGCAGTGATTTTTTCAAATTCTTCTGCGTTCGAATTGGATACACAGGGAACCGTAGAACAACTATGTACTACCGCAACATCGATGCCACTTACCAGAAAAGAAGCCACAAAAACAACCACAAAATGATTCAGAGAATCATTCCAAAAGGGGCCGACCTTGGACAATACTTACAAGAACAGATTGAGCTTAGGATAAGTCATGTTAATTACTATTCCAGACTCTTCTTACATATGCAAGAGTGTTCTCTTTATCATAATAATCATAGCGTTTTGCATTTTCTATGCACGTACCTTTTTTTGTATTAAGTGCATGCATCAGCATTCCGTCCCCCAGATAAATAGCAACATGCCCAACAGAACCATTACGAACATAAAACAGAAGATCCCCTGGTTCCCATGCCGATTCATCATATGCATTGACATAACTGCCACATTTCGACTGTTCTGCCGCTGTACGTGGTAAACTTACTGTAAAAAGATTCCTCATAATCCATTGCACAAAGCCACTGCAATCCCAGCCATTCGGAGTCGATCCTCCATACTGGTATGAAGTTCCTTCATATGCCCTGACCATATCCAACATTCCTGTCATATTCTGAATCCATTCCCCGTTTTCATTAAAAAAATGAGAAGTTCCATCCACTGTATATTTGCCAACGACCATCGTCCCACTTTCTTCCAGCAAATAATACCATCTGTCCCACAATTGAAGCCAGCCTTCCTGCATCACTCCGTCTGTATTCATATAATACCAACTTCCATTTTTGTACAGCCAGCCATTAACCATCGCACCATCTTCATTAAAATAGTACCATTCATCATTTATCCACTGCCAGCCTGTTTCCATTTCACCGTTATAATTCAAATAATATTCAGCACCATTTATATATTGCCAGCCAGTCAGCATAACACCATCATTATTCATATAATACCAGTTATTTTCTTTAAGTAACCAGCCTTTATATTTTTGGGAATATCCGTCGAAGAAATACCAATATCCGTCCAGATATCGCCAGCCTTCTCTCATTGCACCCGAATCCTCAAAAAAGTATGTAATACCATCTACTTCCAATTCACCGGTTACCATCACTCCATCGGAAAGAAGATAATACCAACTTCCATCCTTATACAGCCATCCTGTGCAAAAACTGCCATCCTCTTTTATATAGTACCAGTTATTATCTACCCACAACCATTTTGACTGCACCGTGTCGCTTGCCATAGTATCAAATTTCTTACAGTTCAATAACAACATTGCTCCCAACACTGTAAGAAATATTTTCTTTAAATTTTTCATATAAAATGCCTTTTATCTTTCTACTTTTGCTACTTATTAATCATAGTTTTTAATAATATAGCCATAAACTCCCTCAATCATATTGTATTCTCCTTCCCAATTAGGAATTGGAGTCCTCCAGTCCGGTCCATATATTTCCTCTAAATATTGTTCTGGACATTCTGGAATTCTGAACTCAACATCATGACATGTAATTTTTTGCATTCCCTTAAACGGAGCATGTTCATAATATCCAACATACCATAAATCCTGCCCGTTCTCTTTTCCTGCTCCATTAAAATAAAAGTATGTAATCATAGTATTATCATCTTTCATCTCATAAAGGAAAAAGTCTACACTGACATTATCTTTAATATAAGTCTGTTCTGTAACCCTGCCCTCACACATGAATTCGTGCTTTTTACGAAATTCAATTTCTCTCATTGCTTTTTCAAGATTTTCCCATGAAAACTGTTCATTTGCTCTGACACCAATATCAATATCATTGTCATGCACAATAAATCCCCCATCACGCACAAGTCCTAACATTGTACCATATGTGTAAAAATAATCAATATTATGTTTTTCCAGAGTTGTCCCAATATTTCCCGCATATTGGTACCCCAAACGATGCAAACCTTTTAATTTTCTGTTCTCAACCACACTGAAATATGCTTTCTGATAACTGTCATAAATCCATGGGAACTTTCTTAAAACATCTCCTACTTTTGGTCTGACCACAGTCTGTATCCACTTTTTCATCTTAACACCCTTTCATTTTATCTTTATTTTTCAATACAACAATCAAACGATATAGCACTTCAATTGCAGTTGCAACAGACATCAGCCATGCCAATGAAACTGCATTTAACTTTCCTAAATATGATAAAACAATCAAATTAATAACATGAACTGCAGAACTTACATAAATAGATATATTCGCATGATTTGCCAGCCCCATTGCCCCCAGTGTTGGAAATCCTAGAATATAATCCGGCAAAGTTAAAACAGCCAACGGCATCATTCCACGCAAAACCTCACCTGCCGGAGCAAAATCAGCCCCAAAAAATAAATAACAGATTTTATCTGCAAATATAAAAATCACAACTCCACCAATAAATATTATTGGCATAGTTAACGATAATACTTTTTTTACCAACTTAAAGTCTTTGTTATTTATCATATACGGGTAAATACTATCTGAAATAGGTGACAGCGCATTTTGCCCTGTCGAAATCAGCTTATATGCTGCGGTATAATATCCAACTGTAATTCCAGCCGGATCCAAAAATCCTAAAATAACTGTATTGGTAGCCGTATACACTGTAGATATAATTCTTGACAGGAAAAAGGTTGATGAATGTTTTAATCTAGCCATTACATCCTGTACATTTACTTTTACAAAAGTAATTCCATAATGTTTCTTCAAATCAAAAAAAGACCATCCCGTTGCAATCAATTCTCCCAAAAGCATAATTGCCGGTACACAATAATAATCCTCTGGTTTCTTCAGGAAAATAAAAATCATTCCAGTAAACAATGCCTTTGTAAAAACAGTACGGTAAGTAACCATTGTCATATTCTCTAATCCACGATAAATATAATCTGGCTGAAAGGACACCGCAATTGCCTGCATTAAATACAAGAAAAACAAAAGTTTATCTGCTCGGTATTGTGGTACAAAGGAACAGATTCCGTATAGAACAATAACAGATATTACAGAAAAACATATTTTTATCAGATTGACACTTGTCATGACTTCACAAACTATTTTCTTATTGTCCCTGTTCCTTGCCACTTCTTCTGTCGCTGACAATAAAAAGCCAAAATCCAAAAACAACTGGAAATACATCATTAAAGCCGTCGCAATACCTATTTTCCCATATATAGAAACTCCTAAAACCCTTGTTTGATAGGGAACTGTTATAAAGCTGAAAAAATAGGTTGAAAATCGTAAGATATAAAGCATAACAGTATTTTTTAAAAGAACTTTTTTATTTTTATTCACAACTACTTAACTCCCTTAACACTTTTCTTTAACTTATTTATCAGAGGAAATAGCCAATATTGTTCATGTCGTATGATAGAAACAAATATTTTCTCTTTCTTACTCATAGTTCGAATATATTTATTTTGAAAACACTTCGGATGTTCCGCAAGAATAGCTTTCTTATAGCGATTACACTCTGACTTGGTGCAATTCCTTAATGAAACTTCCCGAATGGGTAAAAATAAGCCATTAAAAAATGCCATAAACTCCAGTTCTTCCTTATATCTTTCGTACGCATTCATGTCTTTATAATAACTCAAGATTCCCTTTATCATATCTGTTCTGTCCTGAAAAGCTTTTTCCAGACGTGCAGATGTCATAATTGAGCCGCTTCTGATTTCATAATAATAATAAGGCTTGTCTATATAGACAATTTTCTGTGCCACTAAATACAATTTAGGTATCGTTCCTAAATCTTCGTATAACCTTCCTACCGGAAAAACAATGCCTGTTTTTTTCAGGAAATCCATTCGGAATATTTTATTACAAGCCGAAGGAGACGTCAAAAGTAATTCCGGTACCTCTTCTAGTGAAAAAGCATTTAACGGAAGATTTTGAGCACAAACAGTAAACGCACCTTCCTGCACTCTGTAAAAGTCAAAAATAAGTATATCCGCTGCTGCTTCTTCCATCTTTTTCACGCAATCTGCAACAAGATTCTGTTCAATATGATCATCGCTGTCACAAAAATAAACAAACTCTCCCACTGCATGCTGTAACCCCACATTTCTGGCATCACTAAGTCCGCCATTTTTCTTATGGATTACTGAAATTCTCTCGTCCGCTTTTGCATAATCTTCACAAATTTCAAGAGAGTTGTCAGTAGAACCGTCATCCACTAACAATATTTCCAAATCCTTATATGTCTGATTGCAAATACTATCAACACATCCTTTTAAATATTTTTCCACATTATAAACTGGCACAATTATACTAACCATTCTCTTTATCCTCTTATCTTCTCCATCTGGCTCCGTTTAATATAATGCATAACATCCCCCAGGAAATACCATAACATAAATGCACCAAATGAGTTCGTGTATAATCCCTCTAACAAAAATACCATTGAAATAGCTACAACCGCAATTACAGATGTCAAAGTAACGATATAGAAAAAATCATTTTCCTTACATTTCCAGATAAATGTCCATATATCACAAATAACTCTTATCATAAATGCAAGCAAAATACCTAGCCCTAAAATTCCCTGAAACACCAATACATTAATATACTGATTGTGTGTATTTTCAAACACACCGTAATCATTATTAACACTATATGTCTCCGGAACATTTTCTAATGCGTATGCATCAAAAGTAGTATATCCCGTTCCAAATAACGGCGAAGTTTTCCAAACTTCAATTCCACTTTTCCACAAGTCAAATCTTCGATTGCTGATATCTGTTTCCTTATCGTTTTCACGTTCTTTTGCATATTCAATTTTTGTCACTTCTTCCATTTCAGTCTTAACTGCCGGAAAGCTTTCTTCTATGTACGGTGCAACATGATTGATATACATTTTTTTCATTCCTGTCACAACACCAGCCATCAATCCAACGGCAACAGATGCTACAAGCACACCGCTTATAATCCTTCTTGCCGCTGTCTCTTTTTTCAGTCCAAACCAGACAGAACAAAAAACCCAAAAACCTACTCCAACAAACATCGCAACCTGTGCAGTACGGGAATCCGAATAAATTACATATAGAAAATCAAATATAATAGTAATAACATAAAATACTTTTAACCACTTTTGAGATACGATTTTACAGAAGTATAAAGCCAGAATAATCATTGCCACACAAAACGTTGCTCCATAATTAGGGTCTGTATACACTCCCCATAGCCTTCCCCAAAAGTATCCTGCTTTGACGCTCATGTCCGGATATTCTTTTAAACGTGCATATCTTGTAACCATCATTACCAGACTTACAACTGCGGCAAACAATGAATATACTAACATGATATGGCTCAATATTTTAACTTCTTTTCGATAATAAGAAGTATCACATTCCATATCACTCAAATATAAAATGCCGAATAATAAGGCCATCCATATAAGCCATTTCAGGTTTTGTCCGATACCATATCGGATATTAACTATAGAACTAATCAAATAGCTTATCCCAAAAAGGAATAAATATTGCCAATAAGGCATTTTCGTATAGCATTTCAAATTTATTACTCTAAGCAAAAAAGTTCCTACAGCTAACACTAAACATATTTTTACTAAAAGAGATTGCACGCTTGTCATAAATATAAATGAATTAAATGTCGCTATCACCAGCATTAAATACGCTATTTTAAATGCAAATTGTATTTTTCTTTCGTTTGCCACTATTGTTTCTTTCATAATATAAATACTTCCTCCCAATAACACCTACAATGCATTCCCGCACCATATTTTTTCTATCATCTTACTCAAATCTTTATTATCAAGTTTTTCACTGTCTATTACAATATTCCTGTTTTCATTTTTCTGAAAAGTGAGAATTTTCTGAATCCATAATTCTTTTTTCAGTGATAAAAAATCGCATTGTTCTATAAGCTTTGATTCCCTCGTTATTCGATTACTCAACAGACAAGGTAGTCCGCTTACCTGTGCTTCTAAAGCACTAATAGGATATCCCTCAAATAAAGAAGGAAGAACAAACAAATCCCCCGCCTGTAAATATTCATTCACATTAGAGATGTCTTTTAAAAACACAACTGCTTCTTCCATTCCATATTGTTTAACCTTGTTCTTTATTTTATCTTCCTTCGAACCTTTTCCTATCAAGACCAGCATCAAATCTGGTCTCTTTTTATGTGCTTCATGAAATACGTCAATCATAAATTCATTATTCTTTTGATAAGTAAAGTTAGCCACATGGATGATAACATTTTTATCATTCCATTGCATTTTATGCCGCATCATTTCACGTATATCTGTATTGTAAACATACTGTTTTGTATCTACTGAATTGTGTACCACCGTGTAATTCTTCCCTGCTAATACATCCCGGGTATACATCCATTCTCCTGCTTTTTGCGAACAAGCAATAAAAGAAGTTGCTTTCTTAGAAACAACCCCTTTGCACAAGTAATGAAGTGCTTTCATGAAACAACGTTTCAGATTATTTTCAATATCAACATCAGAACTATGGCTGTGAACCACACAATTCTCTACTCCACATTCATCAGAAGCAAGTATTCCCAGACATTGAATAGCTGTAGAAATATTAAAATAAGTCACTTCATATTTATTTTCTTTTATTATTTTTTTAATACATTTATATTGTTTGACCGGATGTTTTAATGTAGGCACTTCATAAAGCGTAATATTATACTTTTTCAGGCGCTCGACCAGCTCAGGTTCAATCTTATTGGTTAAAATGTCAATATCAAACATTTCCAAATCAACAGATGATACCAGATTAAGAATGTATTTGTCAACACCACCTGCAAACCCGTTCACTATATATCCAATTAAAACTTTCTTTTTCAACTTCATTTTACCTCTATCTATTACGTTTTACCTTTGCAAATATCATAGGGAGCTTGTCTTTCATAATAAAAGTTACTCTGCCCAGCAAAAGACAAAAATATGTTTTTCTTCTGCACAATGCCATACCCATTATTTTCAGCACGATACTTTCCAACTTAATACCCGGAATTAGATTATTAAACAATTCATCATCATACAACACATTTACCCATTGCTTTCTTTGAGCGTGAGTCATTTTTGATTTCTTGTCACAATTTCTCATCAGTGCAGATAAAATATATCTCAAATAAATATTTCCCAGGATTCTTTTTCTATTTTCTTCATTAATATCCCATACCGTACACAGTTCATTCAATACTTGTACTCTTTTATGAGAAAGTTCAAAATACTCAGGAATAAATTTCGTTGTTATACTTTCATTGAACCTTTTTTTATAGTGATACAGTGCTTTGTTCATTATATACATGCTTTCTGCATATTTCATAAAATCAATATTAAAGAAATAATCCTCATATAAAATGGCACTTTGAAATTTAATATTATGTTCTTTTAACAAACTGGATCTGTATACTTTATTCCACTGGTATCCTAACAGGGTTTTCTGTTCCAGGAGCAAAACATTATTCTCAACTTCACGTTTTGATTTGCACTTCTTCTCTGGCAACACCAATGTGTTTGTTGATATTAACTGTTCTTCTTTATTAAAATATTCTTCAATAACTCCCCATACTACAACATCTGTCTCTGCCTTTTGCAATATCTCTACCACTTCTTCATAAGCATTTGAGGAAATTTCATCATCCGCATCAACAAATGTGATATACTCTCCTGTTGCTTCGTCCATCCCTTGATTTCTTGCATTTCCCGCTCCACTGTTTTTCTGTAAATGTATTACCCGGATTCTGGAATCTTTCTCAGCATAGAAATCACAGATTTTTCCACTTTTGTCTTTAGAACAATCATCGACAGCAATCAGTTCCCATTTTTGATATGATTGGTTTAAAATACATTGAAATATTTCTTTTAAATATTTCTCCGCATTATATACCGGCATAATGATGCTAATACACGGTTTCTCGCTCATTATCTTCCTACCTTTAACTTTGTAAATAACTTTGTATTTTTTGTTTTTACATGTGTAATCACTTTTGCCTCTAAATAAGTCAAAAATGTACTATGCCACTTAATTGGCAATAACATAATCTTCATATATGATGAACGTGGCTTTGCAATCTTAACCATTTTATTCACGCGAGGATTTGCAAGCATTTTTTTTATTTCAGCTTTCTTTTCCTTTTCTGTCATTTCACATTTCGGATTTGTAATATTTTCTACACAGCCGATGAATCGTTCAATATATCTTCTAGCAATCATCTCCATACTTGCAGCATCTCCAACATGCCATTCTTTATAAAGACCCATCATCCAGCCATGCTCTTCTTCTCTTTTTTCATACATTCCCGGTCTATATGCTGCCGTTTCTGATTCCGTTCTTGCTCTAAGGAAATGATAGTACTGTTTTGATGTAACCGTAACCCTCTCTACATTTCTGACAACACTGACATTAAATGGAAAATCATCCCAGAAAGTCGTTGGGAAACGTAAATTATTCTCCATTACATATTTTGCTTCAAAAAGCTTATTCCATGGAGTATATAACAGGTTTTTATCAAACAGCTTGTACGCATTCTTTCTAAATGATTCTTTATCAGGATAAACTGCATCCTCAACCAAATAATCATCTGTTATATATTCTCCGTTACCGCAATAGGTATCAATGTAGAATCCAGCCACAACAAGCTGTGCATTATCTCTTTTTGCAAGATTATACATATCTTCCAGCATAGTCGGCTCTGCCCAGTCGTCTGAATCAAGGAAATAGAAATATTCTCCTTTTGCAATTTCGATCGCCATATTTCTTGCACTCGGAGCTCCGCCATTTTCTTTGTGAATCACATGAATTCTGTCATCTTTTTCCGCATAAGCATCACAAATCTCTCCACTCTTATCCGGAGTTCCATCATCGACAATTAAGAACTCCCATTCTTTCAATGTTTGGGCCTGAATACTTTCAATGGCTTTCCCCACGTACTCTTCTACCTTGTAGACTGGCATAATGATACTTACTTTAATGTTATTACTTTCCATTTTTCCTCTCCTACTCTTCTGTCTGTTCCTCTTGAACTGGTACAAAAATATATTTTTCTTTCATTTTATCTTTTTGAAATGCCTCTGTACTGTCTGACTTTAATAGCACAATTGCAGTTTGGAACAACAATTGGACATCCCGCATAATACTAAATTGCTCTATATACATCATGTCCATAATCAATTTATCTTTCGGTGTAGTATTATATTTTCCTGCGATCTGCGCATATCCGGTAAGTCCTGCTTTTACACGCAGACGATATCTGAACTCTGGAAGTTCCTCTTCGTATGCCTCTACATTTTCAAGCATTTCCGGTCGTGGTCCTACGAAACTCATATCACCTTTTAAAATATTAATAAGCTGCGGCAATTCATCCATACGGGTTTTTCTGAGGATTTTTCCCGGCTTTGTAATACGGTCATCATCGCTGGTTACAGAATGATTCTCAACATTCTCTCTCATTGTACGAAATTTGTATACTTCAAATACCCGTCCATTGATTGTTGCACGTTTCTGTTTAAAGAAAACACTGCCTCCATCATATAGTTTTATCGAAATCGCACTGATAATCCAAATTGGTGAACTGAGTATTCCAAATACAACAGCAAGTCCCATATCCATCAATTTTTTCATAATCCGCTGTTCCATTGTCCATGCTTTGACATTTTTATTAATCACCGATACATCATCCAGTAAATAATACTGTGCATTAATTTCCATAATATCTTCAATTTCCGGATTCAGATACACATTCAATCTTTCCTTATAACAAAATCGGATAATTTCAGACCTTTTTGGTGACGGCACACCATAAATGAATACTGCATCCGCTTTGCCAACTGTATCTAAAACATTTTTATCTCGGTAATCCACAATATAGTCTATCCTGTATTGCTTTTTATACTTCAAGATTGCCCGCACAATTGCATCCAGATTTTCTTGAGAAGAAGTAACGATACAACAGCTCTCTGGGTCATGTATTTTAAAGAAAAGAGCATTTCCCCCATACGTTGCTAAAATAATAATAATGACCTGTACGATATAAGTAAGGCACAATAATCCTACACTATCAAGCCTAAAAGCACTCACACTCGGTGTAATTGTATTCATGATCATCAGTTGTAAATAAGTTACAACGTCTGTAAATCCAACCGCCAGTGCCAGCGAATAAATAATTGGCTTGCTCTTCCTTCTTCCAACATCATACTTTCCATAAATAGACAAAAATAATAATCCTACAATACAATAAGTCGTCATCGTAATTCCCATTGTTCTGGACAAACGTATAACAGTTGGATTCTCCTTTGCCATCATTAATATAAATGTCGCCATAATCACTGCGTACAGAATTAACTTTACACACAGCCACATTGTGCTTTCAAATCTTTTTATTTTCTTTTCCATTTTTCCACCTACTCCAAAGCATATCTCTGTACATTATATATGAATATCCTATTTTTCGCAACATTTCTCCATATTTTATTGTTTTTTTATTAAATGTATTACATTTTCTTTACAAAATCCTGTTTAAACCTATCATAGAAAAAGGACTGTCGCATTTGCGACAGTCCCTCAAAAATGCACTGTTATCTGACCCATTCTCCATTATTATTAAATATGTATCTTACACCATCAATTGTCCATTCTCCTGTGTACAGTTTTCCGGTGCTTCCGGCATAATACCATCCGCCCCAGCGATAAATCCATCCACCAGTAAACAGGCAGCCATTTTCATCAAACAGATATCTGGCACCATTTTCACTATAGTAAATACCTGTTACCAATCTTCCATACGATACATAATAATTGCCAACATATCCGGTAAATGGTTTACTATCCTTAAAGTAATACCACGCTGTTTCATCATAGGTCTTCATTGAATACCACCCTGTTGATACCTCTGTCTTATATCCATTTTCATCATATAAGACAGTCTTTCCGGTTTCATAATCATAATTCATTTCACTGGTACGCAGTCTTCCACCGCCACCAAAATTGTATTCAACACCGCCAATAATCTTAACGCCTTCATCTACAAGATATCCATTTTCGACATAATACCAGCTATATGACTCATAACGATTTTGTTTCCAGCCTGTTGTATAATCCTGATTGCCATTGCCATTAATCCAGATATCCTTACCAGTGGCAGGGGCAGGGAACGCCTCATTCTGTGCCATCATTCCATTACCCCAGAAATAATATGTAAGACCATTAATTTTCTTTGCATTTTCCGTATTAAGCTTACCATCATCATTAATGTAGTACCAATCACCAGAATCTGTCTGTTTCCATCCTGTTCCCGAAACAGCTCCCTGCCATGCACCACTTGCAGCAAACTGATGTAGTTCATCACCGATTTGCAGAATTGTATCACTGGCCATTTCTGAATATTCAAAATAGTACCAAGTTCCCCCGATTTTCCTCCATCCTTCTTCAACACAGGTGATATCGCCATATTCATCTTTTTCTGCATAAAGCCAGCCGTTCATGCCTTGATGCCATCCTGATACAATCTTACCTTCGCAGTCAACATAAGATGTTCTTGAGTCTTCTTCCGTGCTGTGTTCTGACTCTACTCCTCTATCAGTGAGCATCTTGCCATCATACAGATAATATGTATGATCCAGCCATCCATTATAAGGTTCACCATTTTCTGAATAATACCAGTCACCATCTATCAGCTGCCACCCATCCTTTTTGCCGATAGTTGCTTTCTTGTAGCCATTTTCATCAAATACATAAACCGTACCGTCAATTGTATGTTTGCCAATCACCATAATCCCCTGGTCATTAAAATAGAAAACATCATCAAGCCACTTGTCCACATACAATCCACCATCAACTCCAGCGTAATGCCATTCCAATCCATCCTGAATCCAACCATTTTTCATAATGGCACCATCTGCATCAGCCATATAAATTTCATTATTCTCCCAATTACGAATCTTTCCAGTCTGCATGATACCTTCATAATCAAAATAATAAGAAGCTCCATTAATATCCTCTACTAATTCCCATCTGGCAGCTTTTCCTTCCGAATCAACATAATACCAGTTTTGACCCTGTTGTTTCCAGCCCGGTGTCCTGTCTATCGCACCTGAAGTATCTGCATACACATTTCCGCTAAACCATGTTCCATCTGTTTCCTGATAGTTCGCCCAGAAAGCGCCTGTCTGCATCTCACCATTCTCATTAAAATAGTAATTTTTCCCATCGATTCTCACGCCTACGTTTTGAGCAACATCCCCCAGTTCATCAAACCAGTACCACTTTTTCGTCTGCTTTGAATAATACCACTGAGAGATCCCGGCTTGTACAATCACTCCATTTGGTTCTGCCAAGAGTACTTTTTTCCCACAAACGAAGCAACCCGTAGCCATTTTCCCATCTGGATAAAAATAGTACTTATCTCCATTAATTTCTTCTATAGTATTTTTCAGTATCTCACCTTTTTTAATGTAATACCAGTTCTCGCCAACTTCCAGCCAACCATCCTGCTCTTTATCCACATCTTTTTTGGTTAATACCCCGTTGTCATCTGCATGATAAAATGTATCACCTATTACAATATCCTGATTTCTTACAAGATTACCGGATGTATCAAAATAATACATTTTTCCTTCATCTTCCAAGGCTTTGTTACTGTACATAAAATAGTCTTTTCCGTAATAATGGGAGTCATACCATCCCCATAACAAATGTCCCTGTTCATCCGCACGAATTTGATCCTGAATCAAATTATTATTCTCATCAAGATGTGCACACCAGGTATAGTCATCTTTAAGCATGATTCCATTACTATAGAAATAATAACCGTATGTATTACCATCTTCATCTTCGATTTCGACAATCTGGCTCGTAACCATTTCCCCATTCTGATAGTAATAGGTGTTTCCATCATCATCCACATACCAGCCATCTGTCACTGCCTTTTCATCATTATTCAGAGCTTCGACTGTCTGACTTTCTTCTACCTGTTGAACTTCTTCCATCTGTTCTTCATCTGCTTCAGGCGTTGCCTCTGGTAATGTTTCCTCCTGTTCCTCTACAGGCTCTGTTTCACTCTCCACTGTTACTGTCTCCTGTGGGACAACATTGTCAGCTGCCATAGCAGGCATTACACTTGTGACACTCATTGCTGCCACGCATAACAGTGCACATACTTTTTTTCTCTTCATTCCTTCTACCTCCTTATGATAGACTTACTCGTATCTATATTATCACATAATTCATAATATAGAAACATATTTTCCGAGTCTTTTTCTCATATTCCATCGCAGTTCTGTCAATTTTTTGTCAATATTTTGTATTTGCTGAATATTTCCGCACAAAAAAAGACTGGAATCCAGTCTTTTTTAGCACATTATCAATTAATATACAGCCGGGTCTGTCGGATCCCAGTTTTGATTATACGGTATCTTTGGCAGCACCGGTCTTCCCAATGGACTGGAAGACGGTCCATCATAAATTGTAATTTCTGTCTGTCCTGTAAAGCAATTTTCATAAATCCACTTTGCATCACCGGTTGTAAGTCGCACACAGCCTGCCGATGCATCAGAACCCAGACGATTAAACTGCCCCGGCATCAGAGAATAAATATCCCCCGAACGATAGTATGGTACAGAATGGAAGAGTACATGTCCCGTAATTCTACTGCAATACTGACCATATGCACCGTATAACAAATGCCATCTGTATTGTGTTGACATTATAAATGTACCAAGCGGAGTATTGCTTCCACCTGTAGAGCATAAGAAAGCTTTTACAGGAATCGCATATTTATTAGAACCTTCCTGGGCATATACCGTTACACAGTTCTGACTACGGTTTACCTCAATATTGTATGGACCTGAAACCATACCTCTTAAATCTGTCTGCATCTCTCCATCGGTATTAAAATAATACTTATATGCACCTATATACTGCCAGCCTGTCTGCATTGCTCCCCATCTGTCCATATAATACCAACTGCCGTTCAAATCTGCCCAGCCTGTCTGCATTGCTCCATCCTGGTTCATATAGTACCATGTACCATTCACACGCTGCCAGCCGGTTCCCATGACTCCGTCATTATTGAACAGATACCAGGTTGTACCTACTTGTTCCCAGCCTGTTGCCATTGCGCCTGATGATTTCAGATAATACCAGATACCATTCATATATTTCCAGCCTGTCTGCATTGCTCCATCCCGGTTCATATAGTACCATGTACCATCCACACACTGCCAGCCGGTCCCCATGACTCCATCAACATTCAAATAATACCAGATGCCACCCGTGTACTTCCAACCTGTCTGCAGGATTCCATATTCATCAAAATAATAGAAAAGTCCGCCTATATATCCCCAGCCATTTGCATACGCACCGTCAACAGTATAATAAGACCAACAATTATCTTCATATTTCCAGCCCGTCTCAATATAGCCTTCTGTATTGAAACTGTAATATTTACCACCGATATTCATAACCACATTTGTCGCATATGTCTCATCCGGATACTGATATCTCCATCCATTTACATCCCAGACCCATACACCATCTGTTTCTGTAAACTGCAACTTTTCGCTTTCCACATTTAACAATTCATCAGCGTTTTCCTGCGCTGCAGCAACAGAAGTAACTCCATCCTCTGTCTCTGCAATGCCATCTTCCTTATCCATCGCATAAACCGTATTTGCCAGCAACATACTTGCACATATTCCACAAGCTACGATTTGTCTGATTCTTCTTTTCACGTTACTAATTCCTTCCCTTTTATCAAAATAATGAGATTGGAGCTTTTGACCCCAATCTCATTATATCTGTAATACCAGATATTTCCAAGTCTATTTTTGATTCTCTTTCAAAAATTTACCCGCATCCTTCATAAAACTTAATACAATCAACACAATTACAATTCCGATAGGAAATGCTGCTATGATGCTGACTGACTGCAGATTACTCATGGAACTTTCGGAAAATACCAGCGCGATCGGAAGCAAAATCAATAATACGCACCACATCAACTCAATCATTTTATGTGGCTGCTCATCTTCTCCTAATTTATGATAACTGTAGCAGGAAGCAATCAGTGCGATAGAATCAAAAGAAGTCGCATAAAATGCTATCATCGTCACCAGTAACAACACTAATATCAGTGGTGCTAACGGAAGCGAACGTACAATAGAAATAATAATTCCATAAAGATCTCCCGTCTGTTCATACATGGAAATAAAATCGAACATTCCGCTCATCTGTTTTCCAAGGGAATAATTACCAAGGATAATAAAACTGACAATCGTAGAACCTACACCAAAGACATAGCCTCCAAGAATCGTCTGACGTACCGTACGTCCTCTGGAAATGCTTCCAATAAAGAATGGAGATGCCACACACCATACCATCCAGTATGCCCAATAGTAAATCGTATAATTCTGTGGAAAATATGTTGTTCTCTGCGGGTCGGTGTATGTAGCAAGTTCAAAGAAATTCTGCACCATACGTCCCAAAGAGGAAAATCCTGTTTCAATAATATATTTTGCTTCCCCACCAAACAGCAGCACATAGATCAGTAATCCAAAAAACATATAAATACAAGCTTTCGCCAGAATACTGATTCCTTTGAATCCATGAAGTAAGGAATAGGTGTAAATGACACATGTAATCAGAAGAATTACAATCGTAACCACAGTTTTATTTAATTCCACATGAAAAAGTTCTCCGATAATACTTGTCATAAGCGGTGTCGCAATACTAAATGTGGTTGCCGTTCCTGCTATCAATGCAAATACCGCCAGCAAATCAATGATTCTTCCCAGAATTCCATCTGTACGCTTTCCAAGAATCGGACGGCATGCCTCTGAATATTTCTGTCTTTCCCGGTTCCTTACATGTAACATGAATCCAAATGCAACTGCAAGCACCAAATAGAATCCCCATGGAATCAAGCTCCAGTGAAAAATCGGATACACACCTGCCCAGTCCTGAATGCTTCCCATTTCTGCAATATGAGGGTCTGTGGCATACATAATCCATTCAGAAAATGAATAGAACAAAATATCAGCAGCAAGTCCTGCGGTAAACATCATAGAACCCCAGGCAAAAAATGAATATTTCGGCTTCTCATCCTGTCTGCCAAGCACGATATTTCCATATTTAGACAGTGCAATGTATCCTGAAAGCAGGAATACCCCCAGTCCTATAATTAAATAGTAGGTTCCAAAAGTATCACCGAATACAAAACGAATCTGGCTGAGTACCTGATTGGACTGTTCCGGCATTTTGAAGAATAACAGACATAATACTAAAATCAATCCCAATGGCAGTAAGGTAATCAGCCAGTCTATTTTCTTCGGTTCTTCTATCTTTTTTTCTTTCTCATTCATTTTCTTTTCCTCCATTGTCTTATCCTTAAGTTACATTTTCTTAAGACCTGTATCATAATCATAACAAAACTGACTGTCTCCGCATACGAATTGAAATCCTTTTACGATTCCATTTTCCTTTACCGGAATAATCTGATGGATTTCCGCTTCCCTGCAATTCAATTCCTCTGCCACCGTGCTCAGAACCTTACTTCCTGTACAAGTAAGATATTTGTCATCAAACTGTCTCAGTTCATCGATACTGTCAAATTCTTCAATCACTCCGTCCGGGTATTTTCGAATATACAAATCCAATTCATCCATATGTGCCATATACAGGTCTTCCCAGTAATTCTGCCATAAGGTTTCCATCTGAAAAGCTTCTTCCAGATACGGAATAAATTTTTCGTTGAACCTCTGATTCAAATACACAGCACCTTTCATGACCCAAGCATTTTTGCCACCTATCTGCACTCCAGTAATAAGACCGTTCTCATCATATTCCAGGCACCATTCCGGTGTTTTCCCTTCCTCGTACACTGCCGAATAGTAAGACTCACTCGTATTGTATAGGAATACATTTTCTGTAAAATAATTATCTGATGAACAGATAAAGGTATCTTTTAAATACTGCCTTGCCACGTACAGGGTCGAGAAATTATTCATCTTCACATAATAGGGATTCTCTATCAGATGCACATCATATTTCTCTTTCAGATATGAAAATTGTTCTTTCAGATAACCCACTACAATGATAATTTCATTTATCCCTGCTTCCCTGAGCTGACGGATCTGTCTTTCAATCATAATCTCGCCCTTTACATTCAGCAGAGCCTTGGGAGTTTCCAATGAAAGCGGTACAAAACGGGAGGACATCCCCGCCGCCATAATAATTGCATTTCTACTCATCTTTCATTCTCTCCTTCGCAATTTTATAATATTCTTTTGCAAACCGGTATTGCTTCAAGGAGTATTCTCCAAACTCTACTCCGCAAATTCGCTTGTATTCACACCAATTACTCCATAAAAATCCGCAGACTGCGATATAACAGTAAATCTTGGTTCTTACCTGCTCTGGACATGCATTTTCAAAATATGAATCAATCAATTTCTCTGTATGTTCTCTGTCATACATTGCGTAAATTGCAAACATTGCAATATCCACATGTGGGTCCTGCATTCCTGCATATTCCCAGTCAATCAGATAAATTCGGTCATTCACAAACAGGAAATTATCAGGTACTGCATCAATATGGGTCAGTGTCCATTCCTTCTCCTGTCTGTCAATATATTGTTTCAGCTCGTAGACCTTCGCCTTCGTCTGCTCGTAATCACGGTAAATGGATGGCTCTCCATTTCGGTAGGACTCATACAGCTCAATCTGAGTGAAAATATCAAAAGTATGCTCTACTTTCAGCGGCATATGATGTATGTTCCGTAAATACTCCATACAGCGTCTGACATCTTCCGGGTTTTCCGCATCGCAGTTTCTCGCGCCCTCCAAAAATTCGGTAATCTTATACCCCTTCTCTTTCGACATATAAATGACCGGGTCGCAGATTTCCTGCCCTTTGATTGCCTGATATACATTGTACTCCTGCTCCCGGTTAATCATCTTATCCGTTCCTTCGCCCGGAACACGCATGATATAACGCTTCTCTCTGCAACGGAACCGGAAAGAACGGTTCGTCATTCCTTTCTTTAGTGCTTCAATCTCTGTAATCTCTTTTAAATCACATTTCAATGCATCGGCTGCAATCTGCAGCAATTCTGAATTCAGATGATTCGAAGTTTCATCCAGATTACGAAGTTCTTCCAATGTATTAATTTCAACCACATCATCTTCAGATACTTCTTTCGGAAGGAACATCATTTTCCCATTCTCCATGGCAGCGTCTTCCCAGAAAGAATGTTCATATTTTCTGTGACTGCTGCATGTTGCCAGCCGTTCCGCCAGCTTTGGCGCTGTCTCTGCATTTACATATGCAATGCCAACCATGTGATTGCCCTTTTCTTCTTCACGGGTCAGCTTCAGTTCTTTCTTACGATTCACACGGACCGTACTTTCTTCCTCCAGCTTATCATTTACCATATACCAGGAGTATAATTCTTCTTCGGAAAACGGATTCTTCTCACACCAGATATCACACGGCATGATATAAGCATTGCTGAGCCGTTCTTTTACCAGAGACAGGGAATACAGATTATTCTTATTTGCATACTCTCTGTTATAGACCAGTTCCACTCCATACTCATCAATCAGGTAATCATATTGCTCCTTCATGAACCCGACCACAAGCGTAATCTTATCTATATGAACTTCCTTTAACTGCCGAATCAACCGTTCCACAAGAGCTTCGCCCTTTACCTCTAACATTCCTTTTGAAACTTCGGTATTAATCGGAATCATACGCATCCCTGGTCCAGCCGCTAGAATCACTGCCTGTTCCGGACGATTTGCCTCGTATAATTCCACCGCTTTCTGAGTTAATTTCATTTCTCTATCTATATATCCGTTTTTCATCAGTTCGTTCACGGATGCATTTACCGTTCCCAGAGAATATCCCGACGCTTCTGCCAGTTGTCTCTGATTCGTATACTTACATTTTTTTATTGTGTTCATCAAATCAAATTCTTGTATGTTCATGTAATAATTATCCTTTCTTTTCGTGAACTAACTGTAGTTTAGCACGCTGCACACTGTTTGGCAAGTATTTTGCATAAAAAAATGCCCAAAACTTTTCCATCACATGACAAAAGGCCATTGCTCTGCAGATGATTCATCTGCTTTGCAACAGCCTTCTTCTTTATCTTTCTTTATGGTCCTGTTTTAATAATGTAATACCGCACCTGCGGTGTTCCTGCATAAATATGGAAAATTTTATTTATGTCTACCTGATGCCAGAACTGGTTATGCCCCGGATAATCTCCCCAGTAAATTCCAATGTGACAATCTGCCCCGCGTTTGCTCCAATCCGGTTCGCAATAGAGAATATCACCTTTTACTGCATTTCCACTGGTCAAAAGTTCACTGATAGAATTATATACATAATACGTGGCATACTTTTTCGCATAATCAATCCAGTTGCATGCATTTACATAAGACCCTATTCTTCCCATTGCTGCAATTTCATTCAGATTTCCACCAATCTTCTGAATCACAAATGCCACAAATCCTGTACAGTTTAAACCAATATAACCATCCCACCTGATATCTGGGAATCCTGCGAACCATCCTCCGGATTCTGCGAAATGTCATCCGGCACTTGCTGCTCATCATCTGCTATCCGGGATTCATCGCCTGTCTGTTCCCCGGCATAATTTTCACCAGATTGCGCAGTGTCAATGTCCGCCGCATATACATGGCTTCCATTCACAACAAAAAATACACCTGTCATAATCCCCAAGCCAAGACAGATGCTTACTATTTTCTTTTTCATGTCCTCTCAATTAACCCTTTCTTTTTAAGCATTCCTATTCTATTATAAAAATATTATATTTTTGGGCAAGAGCTTTCTGTATAGAAAGCTCTTATTTATTTTATTGCATTTATACTTCTTCTATATTATAATATTTTCAAACAATTCTTTATGAGGAGGTATCGATATGAAGAAAAAACTAATATTACCTTTACTGGTAGCAGGACTTGCAGTCTCTACCCCTCTCGCATCTCTTGCTGCTGATGCAGAACCCCAGGCAGCAACCGAGATAAGCGAACAGGAAGTCGTTACAGAAGCAGACGTGGAAAACGTTACTGAGGAATCGGTTCCTGTAACTTTTAATGACGCCTATGGAACCTGGCAGCGTTCCGGCAACCGCTATTGGTTCCGTTTTAATGACGGTAGTTATGCACATGACGAAGTCGGTGAAATTGACGGTGTTACCTATGCGTTTGACAAAGACGGCTGGATGGTTACCGGATGGGGATATGTTGACGGTGACTGGTATTACTGCAACGGAAGCGGTGCTATGCAGTTTGGCTGGCAGTCCATTGGCGGACACTGGTACTATCTCGACCCGGAATACGGATTTATGTATGCTGATGGTTTTAAAGAAATCAACGGACAGACCTATCGTTTTAACGCAAACGGTACTTTATTTTATGGATGGTATCAGGAATCCGGAAGCTGGTATTACTTTGACGACAATGGTTACTTATCTACCGGTTGGAAATCTATCGGTGGAAACTGGTATTTCTTTGACACCGGTTCACATGAAATGTTATCTGACGGATGGTACACCATCAATAGTGTAGACTACTACTTTCTTCCAAGCGGAGCTATGGCTGATGGCTGGGTTCAGCAAGCGGGCGAATGGTATTATTGCCCAGGCGGTAAGGATTATACTGGCTGGCTGGCATCCGGTGGCAACTGGTATTATATCGCAGATAGCTGGATGGTAAATGACGGTGTATGGTACATTGGCGATGATGGCGAATTGGGCGGTGACAACAGCAAAGCTTATGCATTCACAGCCAGTGGTACTATGGTTAGAAATAACTGGTTCTACGTAACATGGAATGATGGTGAAACAACGCATGGTCAATGGGGATACTTTGATGCAGACGGCACCGGACATGAAGGCTGGCTTTTATCTGGCGACAAATGGTATTATTGCGAAGAAGGTGCAATGTACTATGACGGTGTTTATAAAATAAATGATAAATACTGCAGATTCGACGCAAGTGGTGTATGGCAAGGTTATGTAGACGTTCCACCACAGTAATCTAAGCAATCCTTATAGGAACATGTTCTAAAACAGGGAGGATGCAGCTCATTAGAGTTACATTCTCCCTGTATTTTCTTTCTAAGTAATTCTATTTCTAAATAACATTCCTTCGATTTTACTGATTCGCTTTAATATAATCCAGCACCTGGTCTGCTGTCATCCACTGCAGGCTTTCCCCATCACTGACAGAGCCACCTTTCTGCCATGAAAATTTTGTTCCGTTCAAATAGTTTACGGTGCTTACACTCTGTCTTCCTTCTTTACCAAAACAACTCCACCATTCAGGATAATACTGCTGCATAAATGCCTGCGCCAGCTTGGATGCCTGAGAGCTTCCACTGCCATTTACCGTTCCACTCATCTGCACACCGCCATTTGGCGTACTATGTAAAATGAGAACGCTTCCGTCCTGACACTGCCCTAGGCACAAGAAACAATGTCCTTTGATACTCACAATATCCCCCGGATAAAAACGGCTGTTTGGTGTACATACAGTTGCATTTCCAAATCCATAGCCTGCCAACGACTCTGCAAGCCTGGTAGATGCTGTCACATATCCATTCCCGTCTTTTCCTGCTGTAATGGAATTATATACTGTCCAGCCTAAATATCCGGAACAATCCAGTCCCCAAAAACGGTACTCCCGGTTTCCATTCTGCCATGCAGTCTGCCCCGGTTTGTAAGAATAATTATTTTTGTTATTCTGAAAATACTGCTCCCACTGCGGCCAGACTCCTTCATATAAGGCGGTTTCACCTGAGCCGTTATCGGCTGCATTCCAACCTCCGCCCCATACATATAAAGTCTTCCCTACAGGTTTTATTGCGTTCGTGATAATATTTGCAATATCCACTTCAGCCATAGCTCCCCACGAATTAAAATAATATACCGCTCCATTTATAGAGTCTTTCCCTGTTACCATCCGTCCTGCAGTATTTAAATAATACCAGACATCATCCAGTTTCTTCCAGCCGACTGCCATATCTCCGCCTTCATTCAGATAATACCAGTATCCATCTACCTGCTGCCAGCCTGTTGCCATGCCTCCCCATGATTTCAGATAATACCAAGCTCTTCCTACCTGCTGCCAACCTGTCGCCATACCACCCCACGGCTTCAGATAGTACCATGCTCCGTTTATGTACTTCCATCCCGTCTGCATCACTCCATCTGTATCAAGCCAATACCACGCTCCGGATACATACTGCCAGCCGGTTGTACAATATCCCGCCGCATTGAAATAATACCACGCACCATCAATCTGCTTCCAACTGCTGACCGGGTAACTGCCATTTTCATTTCTGTACCACCAGCCATTGCTGTCTTTCATCCACTTAGCAGGTCGCTTACCCTCAATCCAGGCACCGCTGGCATTTACATAATACTCGCCAATCCAAGTATCTGCCGCCATCCTGCCATCTTCATACATGTAATAATAAGTCGAACCAACCATTTTCCAACCGGTTACCGACTGACCGTCCTCATAATAATACCAGTATCCGTCTTCCAGCACCCAGCCCTGCTGTAAATCCTGCGTTACAGTTTTCCCATCATTCGCGGTCTGTTCCACTATTCCGGCAACATCCTCTGCCTCTGCATGCAAAGCAGGTAACTCCATTGTGCCTATTACAACAGCCATTGCCATTGCAATAAGTCTCTTTCCATTCCTCATCCTTTGTTTCTCCTTATGACACTTTCCGATAGTTCTTATATTATACTATAGTTTATGCGGTTTCCCTTTGCAATACTTATTAAATTCTTGAGCGGAAAACATGATATTTCGACCTTGCTTTCCTACTGTCCGTTTTATTGTTGTGTTCCAAAATACAAAAAATATCGAAATTATTTTACATGAAGATGGAAGTATCTCCATTCAAGATGATGGACGCGGAATTCCAGTTGATAGCCATCCAAAAGCAAAAATTCCAACTCTTCGTGTTATTTATACTGTTCTCCATGCAGGTGGTAAATTCAAAGAAGGCGCATATCAAATTTCAGGAGGTTTACATGGTGTTGGTGCATCTGTAGTAAATGCCTTATCTGAATATCTTGAAGTAGAAACCTATCATAATGGGAAAGTTTATTATGATAAATATAAAAAAGCCAGCATTTATGCCGACTTGCGATAACTCGATATTAAATTAACTCTCAAAAAATGTGGTGCTAAATCCTAAAGACGGGTTTTCATCCTCATTTAATTCTTCTCCTCATGACTTATCCAAATAGTCTCTGTTTATACTATAGATGATGTCACTCTCCCTATATAGTCAAGTCTTTTTTCCTTATTTTTCAAGGATTTTTTAGTTCCAT
>OIZO01000059.1_pt1 | contig 86703 bp, 77 predicted proteins | sample 1588551 | NCBI WGS metagenome assembly OIZO01 (sample SAMN03283271) | human gut metagenome | biome: human-associated habitat; material: feces | host: Homo sapiens | place: Peru | collected 2012
GGCTTTTGTGTTGGCTGCTGCTTTTGTGTTGGCTGCTGCTTTTGTGTTGGCTGCTGCTTTTGTGTTGGCTGCCGAATTTTTTTGTTGTCCGCCGGGTTTGGCGTTGTCCGCCGGGTTTGGCGTTGTTTGCCGGGTTTGGCGTTGTTTGCCAACATCCACAATGAGGCTTGTGCGGCAAAAAAGCGCCCCAGCCCGAATAGGTTGAAGCGCTTGTAAAGTAAGGTTTTGGTCAATGTAAAAATTAGGGTTAAAAATTAGTTTTCCTGCTTTGTTACCCAGCGCTGTAAAAGAAAAATAAACGCAAAGCCGGCTGCGCAGGTTAAAATGCAAATAGGAATATTAATTCCGGTTGGCAGCTGCGCCGGCAATAGCTGCGGAACTGAGCCAATTAAAAATCCAAAAATAACCATGTAGGTTACAGTGTGGTGTTTTTCTATCATATACTCCATTGTTTTGGCAACGCAAACGGTGCCAACCAAAACGCCTAAGGCCAGCGGAATGTAAGGCAAAAGGCTAAAGCTGCGCATGGCGGTTAGCAGGCCGGAGTACAGCCCTAACATTAAAAGCATTTGCGAAACGCTAATGCCCGGCAGCACAAAGGCAATTGAAATTAACAGCCCGCCTACAAATTGCAGCAGCGCCCCCGTTAAGGTAAAACCGCTTTGGGGGGCAAACAGCCCTTGCGGAATACAGGCAATAAGCAGTACAAATAACGCCCCCAGCATGGCGCAGGAAACATTTTTAAAGCTGGCCCTTTTGGCGCCCGAGCTTTTTAAAATGGTGGGTGCGCCGCCGGCTACCGCCCCAATAAAAAAGAACTGCGTTTGGGTGGGAAAGGCGTCGGTCAACGGTTTTAAAAGGTAGGCGGCAAATACAAAAAAGCCAATGGCGCCGCCGGCGGCAAACCACAGCAAAAAGCGCAAATTTTCACGCACATTTTTGCGAAAAGAGGCTACTGCCCCAATGACCCGGTCGTAAACATCTAAAACCATTGCCATGGTGCCGCCGCTTACACCCGGAACCGTCATGGTACCGCCGATCCACAGGCCCTTTAAAAGGGTAATGATATTGTTTTTCATACTGAAATTCCTTTAAATAAATTTGTTGCCGTTTGCCAAATAAAGCGCGGTGCGGCAAACTGCGTAGCCGGGGTTTAAGCCGGTTTGCTCGCTAAACGCCTTGAGCAGCAGGGTAGGGTTAATGTTATTTTCGCCCCCGGCGGGCAGCTTTAGGGTTAAGGTTGCGCTGTTTTTTTGGGGCGTAAGGCTTTGCGCTAAAATAAGCGGCGCCAAGTTTAGCTGCTTTACAGCGCCTTTTTTTGTTTTTTTTGCGGTAATTATTTCCGGCTGGGCCAAAAAAGCCAAAAGCGGCTCGTAAACGGCCGGGTCCTGCAGGGTAATTTTAAATTCGGCCGCGGCAATTTTACCCGTTTTGTTTACCGGCTCGGCTAAATTAAAAATTTCAAGCCCGGGCGGGGCGGCCGCAATCAACCGCTGCTTTAAATTGGCAAAATCAACCGGGGTTTCTTGCTGCAATTTAAAATCAAAGCACTCGTAATTGCTGGTAAACCCTAAAGAAAGGGGCAGGGCAAAGTTAATGTAAAGGCGGCTGTTAAACCCCTCGGTGTACCAAACCTCCAGCCCGGTGCGGCGCAGCATGCGGGTTACCAGGCGGCTCATATCTAAGTGCGAAACAAAGCGCAGCGGCCCGTTTTTGCGGTAAAAAACTCTAACGCTTTTCAAAGCAAACGCCCTCCCCGTATTTGTTTGCCCCGCAACCGGCGCACTGCTGGCGGCAATTGGGGGTTGTTTTGGCCTGCTGCGCTTTTTGGTACTCGCGCACAAAAAACGCCTTGGTCACGCCGTAGTCTAAGTGATCCCACGGTAAAACCTCGGTTACCTCACGGGTGCGGTTGGCGTAAAAGGCCGGGTCAATGCCGCATTCCTCAAAGCTTTGCTGCCAAAGCTCCGGTTTAAAGCACTCGGCCCAACCGTCCATTTTGCAGCCCTTGTTCAGCGCCTTTAAAATAACCGGTCCAACCCGGCGGTCGGCCCGAGCCAGCACCCCTTCTAAAGCGCTGGTGGCACTGTCGTGCCAGCTTAGCGAAATTTTTCGACTTTTAACGCTTTCAATTAAAAGGTGCTGGCGGCGGCACATTTCCTCCCTTGTTATTTGCGGGCAAAAGGCAAAGGGGGTAAAGGGCTTTGGCACAAAGGTAGAAAGGCTAACCGAAACGCTAACCGCTTTACCCTTTTTGCGGTTGGGGTTTTGGTAGTAAAGGTCTACAATTTTTTGCGCCAGCACGCCAATGCCAAGAACATCTTCGTCGGTTTCGGTAGGCAACCCCAACATAAAATAAAGCTTAACGGTGGTGTAGCCGCCCTCAAAGGCCAGCTCGCAGGTAGAAAGAATTTCTTCCTCGGTTATGTTTTTGTTAATTACATCCCGCAGGCGCTGGGTGCCGGCCTCCGGCGCAAAGGTCAGGCCGCTTTTGCGAATCATTTTCATTTTTTCCAGCAGCTCGGGGGAAAAATTATCAATTCGCAGCGAGGGCAGCGAAAGGCTTATTTTTTCCTGCTCAGTCCAGCCAATCATTTGCTCTAACAGCGGCTGAATACCGGTGTAGTCGCTGGAGCTGAGGGAGGAGAGCGAAAGCTCGTCGTACCCCGTATTTTTGCAAAGGGTGTAGGCCTGGTTGTTAATACATTCTACCGATTTTTCCCTTACCGGGCGGTAAAGGTAGCCGGCCTGGCAAAAGCGGCACCCGCGAATACACCCGCGAAAAATTTCCATTACTGCGCGGTCGTGTACAATATCTATGTACGGAATAGGGAATTTTTTAGGGTAGTATGATTGGTCTAATTTAGGCATAATGCGTTTTTCTATTGGCAGGGGGGCGCCGCAAAGCGGTTCCACCGCGGCAACGGTGCCGTCCTCGCGGTAGCTAACGCGGTAAAGGCCGGGTACGTAAACGCCTTTAATTCTTGCGGCGTTTATTAAAAATTGGCGGCGGCTGTAGCTGCCGTCTTTTTTCATTTTAAGGTAAAGGTCTAAAACCTCTAAATCAACCTCTTCACCCTCGCCTAAAAAAAACAGGTCAATAAAATCGGCCATCGGCTCCGGGTTGCAGGCGCACGGCCCGCCGGCCACCACAATGGGGCAATCGTCCCCGCGCTCGGCGCTGTAGAGCGGAATGTTACCCATTCGCAGCATATTCAGCACATTGGTGTAGCTTAGCTCATACTGCAAGGTAAAGCCAATAAAGTTAAAGACGGTTAGCGGGTCGCGGCTTTCTAAGGCAAAAAGGGGAATGTTATGCTCCTGCATAACCTGCTCAAAATCTACCCACGGGGCAAACACCCGCTCGCACCAAATTTCGGGCCGCTCGTTAAACTGCTCGTAAAGAATTTTAATGCCTAAGTGCGACATGCCAATTTCGTAAGTATCCGGAAAGCAAAAGGCAAACCGCAGCGCAACCTTGTTTTTCTCTTTTACCGTGCTGCCAACCTCGCCGCCCGCGTACCGGCCCGGCTTTTGCACCGTTAAAAACAGTTCCTCTAATTTTTCGTTATTCATAGTGCCCCCCAAAAGTTTGCAATCAATCTATTTTATTATACTAAACCGGGCACCAATTTTCAATGCATTTTGGCAAAATTCAGCGCTTCAATTTTTTTGGGCTAAAAAATTGTTACATTAAAATAATTTTTTATTTTTGGTTGCTTTATTTTTAGCACTATGGTAAAATACAGGTGGCATTTTAAATATAAGGGAGAATAAGGGAGATTTTTATGAAAAAGCTTGGCATTTTGTTTTTGTGCGCCGCTTTGGCGCTGCAGGCGGCGGCACCCTGGTACACGCCGGCAGCCGCCAAGGCCTACGGCACCGGCCTTTCGCTGCGGCTGGATGTGGACTCCAGCGGCGCGGTAGATTTAAAAGACTGCGCGTTGGCAGCGCAGCTGGCCGCCGGCTGGAATTTAAACACGGCACTGCGGGAGCGGGCCGATGTAAACGGCGACGATTTGGTAGATTTAAAAGATGTTACGGTGTTGGCCGGGCTGGTTGTTGGCAGCCCCCGTTGGGCAAACCACGCCGAAAACAACACCGCTTACGATTGGCCGGAGCTGGAGCCCGGCACCGCCAGGGCGGGAACAGTAATAAGCGGCAGCGAAAAGCCCGAAAAGGCTGAGGGCACGCTGCAAAGCTTTACCCTTTTAACCCAAAACAACAACGAGTTGGGCTTTAATTTGGCCTGCAGCATTAGCGGGGGCGAGGTTACTGCCCTGTTGCCGGCCGGCACCAACCTTGCAAGCTTGGTGCCAAGCTTTGAAAGCACCAAGCCGCTATACTACGGCGGCAAGCGCCTTTATTCGGGCTTTAGCACGGTGGATTTCACCCGCCCGGTGGTGCTGCGGGCGGGTTCGCCAAACAGCAGCGAGCAGTACGAGCTGTACCTTAAAACCTTTAACACCGGTCTGCCCTCTTTTTGCATTACAACCGAAAGCTACGAGCCTATTAACAGCAAGGTAGAGCGCAAAAACTGTACGGTATTTGCCGGCGGCGGTAACCGCGAAAAAAACGGCGAATACGCTTTTGAAACCAACCAGACCGTACAGCAGACCGGAACGGTTAAAAACCGCGGGTGGACCAGCTTTTACATTTACCCCAAAAAAAGCTACACCCTAAAGCTGGATAAAAAAGAGGACTTTTTGGGCCTTGGCAAAAATAAGGAATGGGCCTTGGTGGCCAATTTCCCCGACCGCAGCTTGGTGCGCAATGCCGCAGCCAACCGGCTGGCGCACGCCGTACAGATGGAAACGGTTATGGACCTTAGATTTGTAGACCTTTGGGTAAACGGAACCTACCAGGGCAACTACCAGCTGATTGAAAAAATTGAAGTTGGAAAAAACCGGGTAAATATTACCGATTTTGACGCTTCAATTTTGCCGGAAAACATGGGCTATATTGTTGAAACCAACGGCCATAATAAGGCTGAGGAATTTGGCACCTTTACCGGTGGGCAGGATGCCGATCGCCCAAAAAGCTGGCAAAAAATTAACAGCTACGCCACTTACGACCCCTTTAGCGGCGATATTTTCTTTAATTCCAAGCACTTTAGCAGCATATTTAATGTCAATAAACCGTCAGACAAAAAGCTTATGGCCCTAAGCGCAGCGCAGCGCAACGCGTATTTAGATTATATTTACACCTACCTGGATCAAACCGAGGCGGCCATAGCCTCGGGCAGCTACCGCAGCGCCGCCGCGTATTTGGATATGGACGCCATGGCACGCTGGTATATTGTGGAGGAGCTGAGCATGAACACCGACTCCAGACTGCATTGCTCCTGCTATATGTATAAGGACGCCGGCACTAAGCTGAAAATGGGCCCGGTTTGGGATTTTGACATGGGCTTTGGCAACGGCAAATACGCCAACGAAAACCATGTAAAGCAGCCGTATTTAGACGGTACAACCTGGTTTGCCAAGCTAACGAATATGCCGGAGTTTAGGGCGGCGGTTAAGCAGATTTGGCAACAAAATTACGCCGAAATTTCGGCGCTGAACAGCTATATTACCAAAACCGCCCAAATGTTGAACGCCTCGCAGGCCTACAACTTTAAGCTGTGGGGCAGAAACGATTACGCCGAGCACGCCTACGCGCGTTCTACACAGGGTATTTCTACCTACAGCGGGCAAATAGATTATTTAACGGGTATTGTAAGCGCCCGCATGCTTTATATGCAAAATAAGCTTGCCGGCTGGTAAACGGCCGCAACGCCAAAGCGGCAAGGCTTGCCTATTAGGGCAGCTTTAGGCTTTTTTAACCGGGTTAGCGTTTTTACGCGGCGTTGCCCGCCGACCAAACGCCCTTAACTCCAAAACCGCCTGTACACGGCGCCCCATTTGTTAGCTTTTTTAACAAATGGGGCGTTTTAAATTTTTGGGCGGGTAAAGGTTTGACGCTTGCCGGTTTACGCCGGTAAGAATTTGGCACCGTAGGGCAAAGCTTAAACAAGCAGCAATAACCCCAAAAACCGTTTTTAGCGTGCTGCTTTCAGTGGGTCGACATTAAGAGAGCGGCGCTTTGCGAAGCAAAAGGCTTAAAAAAAGGTAAATGCCGGGTAACAGCTGGCTTTTTTGCGGCGCCTGCAGCCACAAAACGGTAAAAAGCAGCAGCATACCCGCGCAAACGGCGGCCGAAACGGCCCGGCAAAGCAGCCGCGCCCGCTGACCTGGCAAAAACTGCTGTGCAAGGCAGGCTAAAATCGAGCCGCCGTCTAACCCCGTTACCGGCAGCAAATGAAACAGCCCAAACCCGGCCTGGCACAACCCAAACCGCCAAAGCAAAGGGCTTTTAAAGCAGCAATGGCAGCAAAAAAGCAGGCCGGCGCAAGCTAAATTGCTAACCGGCCCGCTAAGGTACATTCGGCACTGGGCGCTCCACCCGGCGTTAAAGCTGCCTTTTAGGGTTACGGCACCCGGCTTAATAATAATTTCCTCCAAAAGGTCGCCGTTTTGGCGCAGCACCAGCCAATGCCCCAGCTCGTGCAGCAGCACGGCCGGCACCGCCGCCGGAATTAGGCCGGTTTTGTCGGTGTAGGCCAGCAGCGCCAGCAGCCCGCAGAACAAAACCGAAACGCGAAATTGAATGTGAAACAGTTGAAAGGTGATCATGTTTTTAGAATAAACGGTGCCGGGTCAATGCGGATGCCGTTCACTTTAAGCTCAAAATGCAAATGCGGGCCGGTAGAGCGGCCGGTGCTGCCGCAAAGGCCAATTTGCTGCCCTTTGGTAACGCGCTGGCCCTTGGTAACCCCAAGCTTTAAAAGGTGCCCGTAAAGGGTTTGCACCTGCCCGTTGGTAATTACAATGTAATTGCCGTAGCCGCTGGTGTTTTCCTCGGCGGTTTCAACAATGCCGCCGGTAGCGGCGGTAATGGGCGTGCCGGCCGGCGCCCCAATATCGTACCCGCCGTGCAGCGAATACTTTCCGGTAAATGGGTCGGCACGGTAGCCAAAGGCCGAGGTTACCGTGCCCTGCACCGGCAGGCAAAATTCGGTTAAAGCGCCGGTTTCCTCCACCGGGCCGCCAACACCGCCCGCGCTGCTTTCACTGCTGTTTTGGGGCTTTTGCGCCGGCTGCAGCACCTGGCTTATATTTGCGTTGCCGGCAATGTAATTGCGGTAAAAGCCGGAAAGTTCGGCGTAAACATCGGCCGCTAAAAATTTTAAAATTAGGCAAACGGCAAGAATAACGGCGCAAACCGCAGTTTGCAGTACAAAAACGGCAAAGCGGTAATCCGGCGTTTTGCTTTGTGCTTCGGGCTTTAAGTTTTGCGGCTGCTCGGCGTTCGGCTCCGGCTCCCCGTAATATTGCTGCAGCATGGTTAAAGAATAATGCAAATTAGGCCGCTGCAGCCCTCGTTAATTACGCGCTCCACCGTTTCCTGCAGGCGCAGGCGGGCGTCCTGCGGCATACGGGCCAGCTTGGTGTGCAGCCCCTCGTTTACCAGCTCGTGCAGGCTTTTGCCAAAAATGTCCGAGTTCCAAATTTGCAGGGGGTTTTCCTCAAATTCGCGCAGCAGGTACATTACTAAATCCTCGCTTTGGCGCTCGGTGCCAACAATGGGGCTAACCTCGGTGGTAATGTTGGCTTTCATAATATGCAGCGAGGGGGCCGAGGCCTTTAGCCGCACGCCGTAGCGGCCGCCGTCGCGCATAATTTCGGGTTCCTCCAACTTTAGCTCCTCAATAGAGGGCATAACAATGCCGTAGCCGGTGGCCTCTACTTCGTCTAACGCGCCCTTAATGCGCATATATTTTTTCTTGGTTTCGCTTAGCTGCTTTAGGGTTGAAAGCAGCTCGTGGTCGTTTTGTACCTCGGCTCCCGAAACCTCCGAGACAATTTCGTAAAAAACGGTTTTCTTTAAATGGGCGTTTAAGGTAGCGCAGCCGGTGCCTAATTCAATTTTGTTTAAGCTGCAGCTTTCTACATCCTCGCAGGCCTGCAGGGCCTTTTCTAAGCCCTTTAATTCGCGAATGTGGGTCATAGGCTCGGCGGTGCTGCGTACTAAACGGTAAAGGTTATTTTTTAAAGGGTGCTCTTTGGGTAGGGCACTTACCCACGCCGGCAGCGTAACGGTAACCTGCCGAATGGGGAACTCAAATAAAATGCTGGCCAAAATGGCGGTAATATCCCCCTCGTTTAGCTCTAAGCAGTTTACCGGCATAACGGTAACGCCGTACTTTTCCGAAAGGGATCGGGCCAACTCAACCGTTGCGGCCGCCCCGGGGTCTACGCTGTTCAGCAGCACCACAAAGGGCTTGTTTAGCTGCTGCAGCTCCTCAATTACCCGCTGCTCGGCGTCGGCGTATTCGGCTCTTGGAATATCGCTAATGCTGCCGTCGGTTGTAACTACCAGCCCAACGGTAGAATGTTCGGTAATAACCTTTTTGGTGCCAATTTCGGCCGCCATGTTAAAGGGAATCTCCTCCTCGTACCACGGTGTTTTTACCATGCGGGGCTGGTCGTCCTCAATATAGCCTAACGCGCTGGGCACAATGTAACCAACGCAGTCAATTAACCGCACGCTAAACTGCGCGCCCTGCTCTAACTGCAGTTCAACCGCCTTTTCGGGTATAAACTTGGGCTCGGTCGTCATAATGGTTCGCCCGGCCGAGGCCTGCGGCATTTCGTCGTTGGCGCGTTCGCGCATGGCGTTTTTGCTAATGTTCGGCAGCACAAGGGTTTCCATAAAGCGCTTAATAAAGGTAGATTTACCCGTGCGCACCGGCCCTACCACCCCTAAAAAAATAGAGCCGTCGGTTCGGGTCGCAATATCTTTGTAAATGCTGGCGTTGGTCATTTTTTATTCCTCCAAATCTGCTCGCGTTCTTTGTACAAGAATATGCAAAGCAAAAATTAAATATGCTGCCGGAATAAAAAAAGCCCGCCCGTAGTTAAGATACACCCCCAAAGGCGTTTAAACTTTGGGGAACCTTTAACCAAAGACAGGTGCCGCTTGTTTGTAATTTTAAATAGGCGTTTTAATTTTGGTTGGCAAAAATCGGTAAGAAAACGCCCGCCGTACAAAGGAAAAGGCCTTAGCCAAGGCCTTTAGGGCTTTAAAGGGTGGCGCGGTAATTGGGAAAATAGGTTTGGTTGCAAAGGGCAGCCTGCTTATTGTAGTGGGTAATAATCTCCCGCACATAAACGGCGTAAACGCTTAAAAAGTACGGAACGGAATACAGCTTTGGAAAAAACAGCAAATTTAACAAAAACCAACCAAACAGGGTTAAAATAAACCCTAAGGTGTAACCAATTTGCCCTTTTAACACTACGGTAGAAAGGTGCAGCGCCTCGGCCGTTGAAAGCTTATTGTTGTTAATTAACAGCACCGGCGCAACGCCGTAGCGCAGCATAAATACCAAAAGGGCTACGCTGCCTAAGGCAATAAATAAATTTTTAAATACCCAAATAGAGCCCAACCAGTAAGGCATTTGCAGGCCAACCCTTTCGTACAGCGCGGGCTGAGAAAAAACGGTTAGCAGCAAAGCGGGCAGGTAGCAAAGCAGGGCGCCAAGCACCAGGCGAATGAGCAGTTTAAGCCCCAAAGAAACGGCTTTAAGGTATTCATCGGTGCGGCAAAAGAAGTGCAGCGCCTCGGCCGGGGGAACACTGCTGCCGCCGGTTGAAAACCAAAACCAGCGCACCGCCCCCAGCAAAATTGGCAGGTACAAAAATAAAACGGCCGCCGCGCCAAAAACCGCAGCAATAACGGCTGCAACCGTTTGGCCAACCGTCGCGTTGCACAAGGTGGCAATAAACCCGGTAAAAACCAGCAAAAGGGCCTGCACAGCAAGCGCCAAAAAGCCCACGGCAAAGGCGGCGGAAAAGTTGTTTTTTAAAAATTCTTTTGCCTTTTGTTTTATTGCAGAAGAAGACGGCATAAAGTACGGCCCCCGTATTTTAGATTATTTTTATTATATCACTTGCAATTTAGAAATTTATGAAGTAAAATTAAACAAATAAGAAATAAAGGGTGTTTTTTTTGAAAAAAATTGTTGCTTTTGTTATTGCGTTAGCTATTGGCCTTTTGGGTTTAACGGGCTGCGGAGAAAAGGGCTACCCGGTAAGCGTTGCGGGGGTTACCCTAAAGCGCGCGCCGGAGCAGGTAATTGCGCTGAGCGAAAGCGCCGCCTCGGCCATTGCCGCATTGGGCTATAAAAGCACCTTGGTTGCGGTGCCCGAGACCTGCCGCGAAAGCTTAGGCACCGAGCTAAAAGCGGCGGGGGAGACTGTTGCCCCGAATATGACCGTTTTAAAAGATCTGCCGGCCGATTTAATTATTGCGGGCGAGGGCCTAAACTACGAAGCGGAGCAGGAGTTTAAAAGCAGCAAGCGGGAATATTTAAAGCTTGCCGCCCCGCAAAGCTACAGCGAGCTGTTAGGCTACTACGAGAATATTGCAAAAATTTTTGCGGGGGAGGAGAGCGGCCCGCAGGCAGCCCAAACCTACTTTACCCAGTTAGAGCAAAGCTTGGCAGAGCTTAAAACCAAAAACAGCACCATAAACGCTACCGTGCTGTTTTATTTGGAGGAGGGCTTTGCTGCAACCGGCGAGTCGCTGCCCGGAACGATTTTAGAAAAAGCCGGCTTTAAAAACGCGGCGGCCGGGCTTACCGGCTACACCTTTACCAACGAGCTGCTTTTGCAGGCTAAACCGCAGTACATTTTTTGCCCCAAGGGTATGGGCGAAAAGTTGCTGAAAAACGAGGCTTTAAAGGCCGTACCCGCCATTGCCGAGGGCAAGGTTTACGAGGTTCGTACCAGCGAGGTGGTTTACGCTGGCGCAGCCCTGCTGGCGGTGCTGGGGGATATGGCAAATTACATTGGCGCGTAGCTTTTTGGGGCTTAAATTATTGTCTTTTGGCTTTAACCTTGCCTTCGTTTTCTTTTGGTTTTATTTTGCCTTTGCTTTAAAATAAGCCCCAGCTTCGCCTTAAAAAAGCAGGGCCTTTTCGCCAAGCTTGCCGTGCAAAAAAATTGTTCTTTTAAAATTTTGCAGCCTAAAAGGCGAAAATTACCAGCAACCTTTTGCCCCTTTAGGCGGGTTGGGTTGCCGGTCTACAGTAAAATTTGGGGTAGCCCAATAGCATAGCTTAAAAGCTTGGCCCAAAAGCATAGATGAAAGCTGTGCCAAAGCAGGGCCGCCTGTGGCTTTAAAAGCGTAATAAACAGGCAATTTTACAAAAAATATTAATAAGGAGGAACAGCCTTGTTTTTGCTGAATGTTGCCCAAACCAGGGCAGCCGAGCAGGCCGCCGCAGCGGCCGGAATTAGCCCGCAGCGGTTAATGGAAAATGCCGGCGCGGCCGCCGCCAAGGCGGTAGCCGGGTTTTACACCTTGCCGGGCCTTAGGGCGGTTGTTGTAGCCGGTAACGGGAATAACGGCGGCGACGGCTTTGTAGTTGCCCGAAAATTAAAAGAATACGGCGCGCAGGTGGCGGTGCTGCTGGTTATGGGAATGCCGGCTACCGAAAACAGCAACCTTATGCTTACACGGTTAAGGCAGGCCAACATTTCGGTGCTTAATTTTTACGACGACCCCACCTACGCCGGGCAGCTGATTTCGCAGGCCGATTTATTAATTGACGCCATTTTTGGCATTGGCTTTCACGGGGCGGCCGACCGCGATTTAGCGGCCATTATTGCGCTTATGAACCGCTCGAAAGCCGAAATTGTTGCGTTAGATTTACCCAGCGGCGTTGTTTGCGACACCGGAGAGGTGCACGGCGCGGCGGTTCGGGCTGCCCGCACCGTTACCTTTATTGGCGCCAAGCCGTGCCATTTTATTTTTCCGGCTGCCGATTACTGCGGGGCGCTTAGCTGTGTTTCAATTGGGGTAGATGAGGCGCTGATTCCTCAAAGCACCGCAACCGTTTTAAGCAAGCAGGCGGCCTGTGCGGCGCTTACCAAAATTCCGCGCGGGGCGCACAAGGGCACAAAGGGCACCGCCCTAATTTTTGCCGGCAGCTACAAAATGCCGGGCGCCGCCTGTTTTGCCGCTTTGGCGGCGCTGCGGGCCGGGGCCGGGCTGGTGCGGCTGGCGGTGCCAAAAGCCGCCTACCCGCTGGTGGCGCCGCTGGTGCCGGAGGCGGTTTTTGAACCATACAACGAAACCGATCCCTGGACAGCCGAACGGCTGCAGCCGCTGCTGCAAAGCGCCAACGCCGTTTTAATTGGCCCGGGCTTAGGGGTTTCTAACGCTACTGCCGGGCTGTTACGGCTTATTTTAAAGCTTGCAAAGGTGCCGGTAGTGGTAGACGCCGACGCCTTAACCGCCTTAGCCGACAATTTAAGCCTTTTAAACCAGGCCGGCTGCCCGGTTATTTTAACACCGCACCCCGGCGAGATGAGCCGACTTTTACAAATGCCGGTGCCGGAGTTAGAGCAAAACCGGCTGCAAACGGCGGGCAATTTTGCCAAAGAACACGGGGTTATAACCCTGTTAAAGGGGGCATACACTGTAATAGCCGGCAGCGGCGGTAAGCTTTATTTAAACACAACCGGCAACGCCGCCCTGGCAACCCCCGGCAGTGGGGATGTATTAGCCGGCATGATTACCGCTTTTGCGGCAAACGGTACCGAGCCGTTAACGGCCGCTGCTGCGGCTGCCTGCTTGCACGGGGCTGCCGGAGATGAGGCGCTGAAAACCGGCGCTGTGCGCGGGCTGACGGTGCGGGATGTGCTTTTGGCGCTGCCCCGCGTTTTTCACGAGCTGCTTTAAAATTTAAAAATAAAAGCTCTCAAGTGGGCACCAAGCAAACCAGCCAGAGAGTAACGGTGTTGCTGTTGCATTTAAACGGCGTTTGTTCCTGCCAGTAAGCTTTTATTTTTTAAAACGGCACTGCCAAAAAATTCATTTTAAAATATCTTTTAAAAATCGGTGAATACTACTTTTAACTTATTTTTTAACTTTTAATTCGGTGCTTTTAAGCGCCGGTAGGGGGAAGTATGAAAAACTGTTTTAAGTGGCTTTTGCCGATTTTTTTAATTTTAACCCTTTGCACAGGGTGCGGGCAGGGGGCGGCCAAGGTTGCGCTGGCGCAGCCGGGCTACACCTGCAATTTTAAAACCGAGTATAACGGCCTGCTTTTAACCGGCACTGTTACGGTGCGCGGGGCCGACGCATTATCGCTAACGGTGGCCGAACCGCAAACCGTTGCCGGCATTTGCTTTGAATACGAGCGTGGTACTGCCAAACTGATTTTTAAAAACCGGGAGTTTTCCTCGGCAAACAACAAACAGCTTAGCGGCATAGCCGGCGCGTTAGGCGGGGTGCTGGGGCAATTAAGCGGCGAGCGAGAGGTAACTGCCGTAAACGGCGCCTTTGTGCAGCAGGGCACCGCAAACGGTACGCCTTACCGCTTAACCTTTAACGGGGAGGGCTTTGTACAGCAGCTGGAAATACCCTCTATGGGGGTAAGCGTTAGCTTTACGGGCTGGAAGTACCTTTAGGCTGGCAAAAACCATGCCCAAGCACGCTTTAAAAATTTTTAGTTTTGGCTGCGTGCGCCATGGTTAAGCAAAACAAAAAGCACTTAGCTTTTCATAGGCCCCTTAAAAATTTGTTTTTTTGGGCCTATTATTTTACGCTAAGTGCTTTTTAAAGTTCTTTTTATGCGGCGCCTAAACGGCGCATGAAAAACAACCGGCGCTTTGGCTTATAAAGCGTGCCCGCGGCACCCCAAAGGGGCGGCCGCGTTTTTGTTATTCGGTTAGGTCGGCAAAGGCCTTCATGGTAAGGTAGGTCATGTAAACATCTAACTTAGCAACGGTTTCAAACGGGGCGTGCATAGAAAGCACCGGAACCCCTAAATCTACAACATCTACCCCTAAATTGGCAATATACTTTGCAACGGTTCCGCCGCCGCCAATATCTACACGGCCCAACTCGCCGTGCTGCCAAATAATGTTGTTTTGCTCCAGCATGGTGCGAATTTTGCCAACATATTCGGCCGAGGCGTCGGAGGTGCCGCCCTTGCCGCCCGAGCCGGTGTATTTGGTAATCACCGCGCCGTAATTTAAAAACGAGGCGTTGTTTAGCTCCATAACATCTTTAAAAGTGGGGTCGGTGGCGGCGTTAACATCGGCCGAAAGGCAGCAGCTGCGGCGAAATGCCAGGCTGGGCCGAACCCCTTGCGGGGCGCAAAGGTCATCCATTAGGCTGCGTAAAAAGTCGGAGTTCAGGCCGGTGTTACCGTCGGAACCGGTTTCCTCCTTGTCGGCCAAAATGCAAATGTAGGTGCGCTGCGGGGCCGAAATTTGCATGGCGGCCATTAAAGCCGGGTAGGCGCACACGCGGTCGTCGTGCCCGTAGGAACCAATCATAGAGCGGTCAAAGCCTAAATCTGCCGCCTTAAAGGCCGGTACGGCCTCTAACTCGGCCGAGAGAAAATCAGCCTCGGTAATGCCGTACTTTTGGTTTAAAATGTTTAAAATATTCAGCTTTACCAGGTTGCTTTCTTTATCGTCCTTAAACGGTACGCTGCCAACCAAAATGTTAAGCTCCTCGCCTTTAATCCCCTGCGAAAGCGGGCGTTTGCTTTGCTCGCTGGCCAAGTGCGGCAGCAAATCGTTTACCACAAAAATCGGGTCGCCGTCGTCATCGCCAATGTTAATTTCTACCACGCTGCCGTCGGTTTTGGCTACCACGCCGTGCAGCGAAAGGGGAATAGCCGTCCACTGGTATTTGCGAATACCGCCGTAATAGTGGGTCTTAAACAGGGCCAATTCCAAATCCTCGTACAGCGGGTTGGGCTTTAGATCCAGGCGGGGGGAGTCAATGTGGGCGGCGGTAATGTTGGCACCGTTTAAAAGGCTTTGGCTGCCCGCAACAATAAACGCGGCCGATTTACCGTGGTTGTTCACAAAAACCTTTTCGCCGGGTTTTAGCTCCTCGCCCGGGGTATAAGCGCGAAAGCCGTGGCTTTTAGCAATTTCTACCGCCGCTTTTACGGCAAGACGCTCGGTTCTGGCGCGGTTTAAAAAGGTTTTATAGCCCTCGCAAAAATCAAAGGCTGCTTTTACGGTTTCTTCACTGCTGCGCAGCAGGCCGTTTTTGCGGTTTAGGCAAAGCTTTTCTTTTAGCTCTGTAGCTTTCGAAAGTTCACTCATTTTAAAAACTCCTTCAATCAATATTTTTTAAACGGGTTAAAAGGTCGGTTGCCGCGGCGGCAAATTCGGCCTTAGTGCCGTTGTTTACCAAAAGGTAGGGGGTGCGGGCTTTAAAATAATCGTCCGGCTTGGCGGCGCGCAGCCGGTCCTCCAGCTGCTGCGGGGTTAAGCGGTCGCGCTGCAGCAGGCGCTTTCGGCGCTGCTCCTCGCTGGCCAGCACGGCAATTACGGCGCTGCACCGGCGGTCTAATCCGCTTTCAAAAAGGGTGGGGGCGTCTAACAAAGCGTAGGCTGCCCCTTGCCGGGCGGCGGCTTGCAGGCGGTTTTCTAACAATGCAAGAATGGCGGGGAACATAATGCTGTTTAGCTTTTGCGTTTGCTCGGGGTCGGCAAAGGCCCGGTTGGCCAGCAGCTTGCGGTTTAGCACGCCGCCGCTTAAAACATCCTGCCCAAAGGCGGCGGCCAGTTTTTTTAAAACTTCCGGGTCTAAGGCGGCCTTGGCGGCAAGGCGGTCGCAATCCAGCACGGTAAAGCCTAAATTTTTTGCCAGCTCGGCCAGCGTGCTTTTGCCGGTGCCGCTTTGGCCGGTTAGTCCAATAATTTTCATGTTTTTTCTCCGTAAACCGTTTTAAAGCCGGCCGCGCGAATTAACCGGTTGTAAACCGCTAAGCCCAACCCGTTTTTTTGCGGCGCGTGGGCCAAAACGCTTTGGCAGCCCCGGTCATCCAGCCGGCGCAGCTCGTAAAACAAGCGCTCGGCTTGGGTGGCGTAATCGGCCGCGGCGCCCAGCGTAAAAGCGGGCAAGGCAAGGCCGGTTAGGTCCTCGGTAAAGCACAGGGCGTGGTCAAAATCGGTTTGGTGGCGGTTGGCGTAGGCGGTGAAAGCTTTAGTATCCCCCTCAAACAGGGTAATATTCGCTTTGGGGGCGTAGTGTTTATATTTCATGCCGGGGGAGGCCACCTTGGCGCCCTTTTCGGGCTCGTGCAGCACGGCACTGTCAATTACAAGGTCCGGCACCAGGGCTTTCAGCTGCTCGGCGGTTACGCCGCCCGGTCGCAGCAGGCGGGGCGGGTTTGTTGCAAAGGTAACAACGGTAGATTCTACCCCAACGGTACAGCTGCCGGCGGCCAAAATGGCGTCTACCCGGCCGGAAAGATCGCGAATAACATCCTGCGGGTTGGTGGGGCTGGGGGAGCCGGAAAGGTTGGCCGAGGGGGCGGCAAGCGGCAGCCCGCAGGCCGTAATAACGGCACGGGCAATGGGGTTGCTTGGCATACGAATGGCAACGGTTTGCAGCCCGCCCGAAACCGAGCTGGGGATTTTTTGGCTTTTGGGCAAAATGCAGGTAAAGGGGCCGGGCCAAAAGGCCTGCATACACTTTTCTGCCGCCGGGGGAACCGGGCCGGTAATCAGCTCCGGCAGCTGGCTAAAAGCGCTAATGTGCACAATTAACGGATTATCGCTTGGGCGGCCCTTGGCACGGTAAATGGCCCCGGCCGCCGTGGCCGAAAGGGCCGAGCCGGCCAGGCCGTAAACCGTTTCGGTGGGAATAACAACCAAACCGCCGTTTTTTAAAATTTCGGCCGCCCGCAAAATGGGGGCCTTTTCGGCCGCACTGGTTATTTTTAAAATTTCTGTTTGCATATTATTGTTCCTGCTTACTTAGCATTTGGGTTTGATAATAGGTAATTAAGGCGTCAATTACCTCGTCTAACCCGCCGTTTAAAATTTGCTCTAACTTGTAAAGGGTAAGGCCAATGCGGTGGTCGGTAACCCGGCTTTGCGGGTAATTGTAGGTGCGAATTCGCTCGCTGCGGTCGCCCGTGCCAACCTGGGCCTTGCGGTCGCTGGCAATGGCGTCGGCCTGCTCGCGGCATTTGGCCTCGTACAGGCGGGAGCGCAGAATTTTCATGGCTTTATCTTTATTCTTATACTGGCTGCGCTCGTCCTGACATTCTACCACCACGCCGGTTGGCAGGTGGGTAATTCGAATAGCCGATTCGGTTTTGTTAATGTGCTGGCCGCCGGCGCCGCTGGAGCGAAAGGTATCAATTTTTAAATCGGTTGGGTTAATTTCAAACTCAACCTCCTCGGCTTGGGGCAAAACGGCAACCGTTACGGTAGAGGTGTGAATACGGCCCGAGGCTTCGGTTTCCGGCACCCGCTGCACCCGGTGTACGCCGCTTTCGTACTTTAGGCGGGAGTAAGCGCCCTCGCCCTCTATGATAAAGCTTACCTCTTTAATTCCGCCCAGCTCAGTGGCGTTTAGATTAACGGTTTCTACCTTCCAGCCCTTGGCCTCGGCGTACATGGAGTACATTCTAAAAAGATTATAGGCAAACAGCGCGGCCTCCTCGCCGCCGGCGCCGCCGCGAATTTCTACCACTACGTTGCGTTCGTCATTCGGGTCGTGCGGGAGCAGCAAAATTTTTAATTCCTTTTCGGTTTGCTCGGCCGTTTGGTGGGCCGCGGCCAGCTCCTCCTCCACCAGGGCTTTAAAATCCGGCTCTAATCCGCCGGCGTTCAGAAGGTCCTGCGATTCGGTTAAGGTGTTTTTTGCCGCTTGGTATTCTTTAAACTTTTCTACAATAGGGGTTAAATATTTGTACTCCTGCATCAGCTTTTTGTAGGCGTTATTATCGGCGATAACGGCCGGGTCCATTAATTTTTGCGAAAGCTCATCGTACCGCTTATTTACCTCGTTTAGTTTTTCAAGCATTAGTTTGTTCCTTTCCCGAATTGTTGGCTGCCACAACGCGTTTAATGCGTTTTTCTATTTTGTTGCGCGGGGCCATAACCTCCCGCCCGCAGCCGGCGCATTTAATTTTAAAATCCATGCCGACCCGCAGCACTAAAAATTCGCTGTTGCCGCAAGGGTGCGGCTTTTTTAAAAAAATACGGTCGCCTACGGCAATGTTCATGAAAAATGCACTCCTTTTAAAAATTTAAGGCAAGGGGCGGCGGGGCAAAAGCTTAAGAAAAATTTAGGCTAAAATAACATTTTATTACGCTGTGTAAAGCGAAAAACACCCAATGAATTTACAAGGATTTATAAAATTTAAACCGGGCTAAAAAAGCTGAATAATGCGTTGAATTACGCTAAGCTAAGCCAAAAACGGCTTTAACATCCCGGACAAACTTTCGGCCATTTTAAAGTAGCCTAAATTATTAAAGCTGAGCCCAATAAAATCGGCAAGTTTTAACGGGCCGCCGTTTTCGCTAACCATAATGTTTATTCCGGCCGAGCCGGAAAAAATGTTATGCGTGGTGCGGCCAAAGCCAATATAATCGGCTTTTACGGCCAGCAGGGGCGAATTGGTTTTAAAGCAAACCCTTACCCCCGAATTGCAGGCATTAAGCCAGCTAAGCTTTGGTGTTACGGCGGCGCTTTGCGGCATACGGCGCGCAAAAACATCTTTTCCGTACTCAAAAGCGCCCAAAACCGTAAAGGGTGGCTTGGCGGCGTTATTGAACAATAATTTGCGGTTATTTTGCCCTTTTCGGCTGAAAGGCTTTAGTCCATAAGCTCCATTGCAGGTTTTTTCTATGAAAGCACAGCCGCCCCTGCAAAGGGACGGCTGAAAATTAATCCTTTATATCCGGCTCGGCGGCGTTTTCCGGCTCAGCCTGCCCCGGCAGCTTTTCGGCCCGAACGGTTTCAATACGCCGCTCCTCAACCTCCAACACTTTAAAGGAGTAACCGCCAAAGGTTACCTCGGCCTTTTCCTCCTCGGTTGGAATATGGCCTAATTCAGACATAATAAATCCGCCTAAAGTGTCATATTCCCCTTCCGGGAATTTAAGATCCAGCTGTTCCTCTACCTCGTCAATGTTTGTGGTGCCGTCAAAATTAAAGGTGGTGTCGTTCACCTTTACAATATCCTGCTCCTCGTTGTCGTATTCATCTTGAATATTACCAACAATCGATTCTAACAGATCCTCAATAGTTACCAAGCCGCTTACCGCGCCGTACTCGTCGGAGACGATCATCATTTGCACGTGCTTTTCGGTCATTTCTTTAAACAGATCGCCGCAGCGTTTAGATTCCGGCACAAAGTTGGCCTCCCGCATCATACGGGAGATTTTTTTGCCGGCCGGCATAGACTTACCAACATAGGGTAAAAGGTCTTTTACATACAAAATGCCCTTAATATTATCTAATTCATCTTCATAAACGGGAATACGGGAATAGCCCTTTTCGCAGCCTAATTTCACAACATCCTCAATTTTGTCGCTGATCTCTACCGCTTCCATTTCGGTGCGATGGGTCATAACCTCTAACACGGGTACATCGTCAAAATCAAAAATGTTATTGATCATTTCCTTTTGGCTTTCCTCAATAACGCCCTTTTCCTCGCCGGCGTCTACCATCATACGGATCTCTTCCTCCGTAACATTTTCCTCGCTGGCATTGGGGTCGTACCCCAGCATACGCACCAAAAGGTTGGTAGAAACCGTTAGCAGCTTTACAACCGGCTTAAACAGGGATTTAAAGAACAGTAAAATGCCAACAATTTTGTAGGAAATTTGCTCGCTGGCCTGCAAGGCAATGCGTTTGGGCGTTAGCTCGCCCAGCACCAGCGAAAAGTAAGACATAATAATAGTAATTAGTACCGTGGCTGTACTTTGCAGCCAGGCGGGCGGGGATCCAGTGGCCCATATACTCCACAGCCAGTTTGCCAAGGGGGTAGAAAAGCTTTCAGAGGCGGAGGCAGAGGTTAAAAAGCCTGCCAGCGTTACGCCGATTTGAATGGTAGATAAAAACCCGGAGGGGTTTTCGGTTAGCTTTAAAATACTAAGCGATTTTTTATCGCCCTCCTCGGCGGCTTTTTTTAGTTTGGTATCGTTCAAAGTAATAATGGCAATTTCGCTCATAGCAAAAAATGCGTTTACCAAAATTAATACCAACAGCAATACCAGCTTAAAAATAATGTTACCAGGGTCAGGGTCGTCCATGAAAATAAACTCCGTTTCTAAATTTTATTTATATTTTAAGCTGCAAAGCAGCCCAAATATACTTAATTATTTTACTATACCTGCTATTATTTGTCAATGCTTAATTTTGCAAAATTTCGGCCGCGGCAGCCCTTTTGCCCAAAGCCTTTTGCAGCTTGGCAATTGGCTTTTCGGGGCCTTAAACAAACCCGGTTGGCTTTTTTGGGTCTTAAACAAACCTGGGCGGTGCCGCCGTTTTTGGCAGCACCGCCCGTAATTATCGGTACACGCTCTATTTAGGTTTCCTTAGGCGCTTTTAGCCCAGCACCTTACGGGTAAGGGCCACAACATCCTTTAGGTTTGTTTCGTTGTCCCCGTTTACATCGCCGTTAAAGTTCAGGGTAACGCTTTGCCCGGCCAGGCTTTGGGCCAGCAGGTAGGCATCCTTTAAAGTGTAGGGGTAGGCGGGGGTTTTCACAAAAGCGTATTGCGCCACAAAATTGTAAGCGTTACTGTATGCGTCCTCAAATTTTCGTATTTCGGCAAAGGCTCCGGCACTTTCACTGTAACATTCCCCGTTTTCGGCAACAGTTTGCCCGTTAATTTTTAGGGTAAGCTCTTTGGCAAAGGCGTACCCCTCTTTGGGGCAAAGGCGCAGCGAATACCGGTAGGTTACGCCGCCCTCAAATGATGTAAGGTCGGAATACAGATTTAAGCTTTTGTTAGAGTAAGCAGCCTCGTACTTGCTGCTGTTCCATTTTTCCCAAACAATTTGGTACTTTTCTTGGTCCTGCGCAGGCACCTCGGCGGTAAATTTCACTTCGCCCGTCGTTAGATCAAGCATGGCGTTTTGCACCTCGGCCGCGGTTAAAATGGTTACAGTTTTAAGGTTGGTAACCGTTATTTCTTTTCTGTCTTTTGAAAGGGTGTAGTGGGTGCCGGTAACAGTTTTGCCGTTAAAGCTAAAGGTTAGCGGTTGGTTTAAAAACACAAACCCCGCTTTTGCCCGTAGGGTAACGCCGTAGGTGTAGCTGTGGCCGGCCTCGTAATCGCTGTACTCGTTTTTCGATTGCCGGTAGCCATACTCGTCGTAATAATCGGCCTCCCGCCAGTTGTACTTGCCGTCGTCCCGTACCCAAAATTCGTCTACCAAGCGGCAATCGGCAAACGAAAGGGCCGCTTCCTCTAAATAATTGTAGTCGGCACTTTGGTCATCCTCCACTTGGGGAACCGCCGCCGCAAAGGTAAGGGTGGTTGCGGCTGTTTTTTGGGTAATTTCGGGCGGGGTGTTAAACGAAACGGTTTTAGCCGCCGTGTTTTGCGAAAGGCTTTCGGCGTTTTCCAGCGGGGTTAAGGTTGGCTGCTCGCCAACCGAATTACCTGCCTTTACGGTAACGCCGTCCGCCACCGTGCAATTTGCGTAAACTGCAGCGGTGCCGCCGGTAAGCCGAACATTGCCGCCGGTAACGGTAAGGGTAGAATCCGGCAGGGCAGAAAGGCCCTGGTACCCGCCAACATGGCCGTAAATGGCGTAGTCGGCGTTCGGGGCGTAAATTAGCAGCTCGCCGCCGGTAACGCTAACCGGGGCGCCGTAGGCCAAAAGCGCGGCTGTGGAGCCGTCGGCGTAGCCGGTGTTATCAAAAATCCGGGCTGTGCCGCCTAACATTTGGTAGTTGCCGTAGGGGGAAAGAATAATGGCAGAGGGGTTTTCTACACCGCCGTCTACATAAAAGCTGCCGCCGGTTTGCGTAAAGCCGCAAACAGCTAAGGCGCAGGTGCTGCTGCCGCGGCAGTAAATGTTTAAGCTGCCGCTTTCTAAGGTCACGCCGCAGTCAACGTCGCTTGTTACAATGCCGCGCCCCTCGTAATTGCTGCGGCTTTGGTTCCAGGCGCCGGGGTAAATGCTTAAGCTGCCGGTACCGGCAACGGTTAGGTTGGCCTGCTCGGCCATTACAATGCCGTAATAAATGCCGTTTCCAACATCGTCTTTTATTACATTATTGCCGTTTAAAACAATTTTTAAATTGCGGTTACTGTAAATGCCGGTGTTGCGGTTCACGGTTGAAAAATTTCCGCGGCTGTTTCGCTCAATCGAGGTTAAAGCTTTGTCGCTACTTCCTTTTAAGATAACATCGGTTAGCTCTAAAATGTAGCCGCCGCTGCCGTCCTCGGTCAGCTTTACCTTGCCGCCGGCAAAGTCTAACTCCTTACCCAAATTTTCGGCTTTGGTAAGCTTTAAGTAGTTCCAGTCGCTGCCGTTGCCCAGTTGAACCAACGGGTCGCTTGGCGTTTTGTTAAATTGGTAGGTTACTTGGGCGGTCAGGTCGTTTAGGCGCTGAACGGCTGCGGCCTCTACCGCCTGGCCGTTTACGGTAACGGTAACCGTTTTGTCAAAGGCGGCGCTGCCGTAGGGCAGAGTAACGGTAATGGTTGCGGTACACGGGTAGCTTTCATCGTAAAGTCCGCTGCGGCCTAAAACAATGCGGTCTATCTGAACCTTTTGGTTGTAATCGGTTAATTCCTCAAGGTAGCCGTTGGCCTGCGTAAAGGCGTAGTTGTTGCGGTTTAGCCAAAGGTCTAAGCTTTGGGTTTTGGTGCCCTCATAGGCGGCGTAGGTAAAGGCGCTGCTAAAATTTGTCCACGGGCTTACCGTGCCGGTTGGTTTGTCGGTTTCGCGGTAAACCTCTACCGCACGCATTTTAAAGTAGTAGGTGCCGTAGCCGTTTTGGGCCAGGGTGTTTAGCATATTGTAGCTGTAATAGCCCCGAAAAACGCCAATTTTATTATTTTCGGCGGTGCCGTTTTTGTAAAGGGCATATTCGCGGCCGTCGGTGCAGTCGTTGGCCGAGTAGTAATTTTTCGGCCACGGGTTTTGGGTTTCGGCAGCGGTAATGCTGCCGCGCCCGGTTTTCCAAACCGGGGCGTTCGGCGGCTCGTTCCAGCTGCTGTTTGTTGCAGCGGCCGAAACCGAAAGCAGCCCCAAAAGCAGGCAGGCCGTTAAGGCAAGGCCAATTGCCTTTACAAAATTTTTTTTAAAATGCAGCATAGCGGTTCTCCTTAAACTTAATTTTAATTACCCCTTAGGCTCTGCAGCTGTTTTAGGCTCGGGCCCCTTTTAGCTTTGCAACTTCTTTCGGTTTTGGGGCCCTTTAGGCTCTGCGGCTTTTGGGGGGCGCTTTAGCGTTAAAGCCTTTGGCTTTACGCGCTGTAAGGTTTATACAGCTTACGGTTTCATTATAACTTACCATTTTGTAAAACAGCAGTTTTTTTCCAAAATGGCAATGGCCAAGTTAGAAAACGCTCGACATTTTAACCGCCATGAAGTATAATGGGCTATAACAAAGCAAAGAAAGAATAGGGGCGGTTGTTTTTGAAGTTTTGTGAGCAATTAAACCGTTATTTAGAGGAACTGGACTGCACAGCCAAGGAGCTGGGGGAGGCCGCCGGGCTTTCAGACGCCACGGTGAGCCGTTACCGCACCGGCGAGCGGGTGCCGGAGTTGAATTCGGCCGCTTTTAAGCAGCTTTGCAGCGGGTTGGCCATTTTGGCAAGTCAGCACGGCCTGACGGAAAACGCGCCGGAGCAAATTGCCGCACAGTTTAAAAATTGCACTGACCTGCAAGTAACCGACAAGCTGCGCCTGTGCGAAAATTTTAATTCGCTGGTATTAACCTTAAACCTTAACATTTCAAGGCTCTGCCGGTTTATTAATTACGATACCTCTACCGTTTTTCGTATTCGCAACGGCACCCGCCGGCCGGCCGACCCGGTTCGCTTTGCGAGTGATGTAGCGCAATACATTGCGCAGGAGCCGCTTGCCGAGGCCGAAATTGCCGCCTTGGCGGAGCTTACCGCCAGTCCGGCAGAAAAGCTTTTGAAAGGCGCCGAGCGGTTTGAGCGGGTAAAGGCCTTTTTATTAAGAGGTAACGGTTCTGCTGCCGTGCCGGATGTTTCGGGCTTTTTAAAAAAGCTGAACGAGTTTAATTTAAACGAGTTTATTGAGGCCATTCATTTTAACGAAATGAAAGTGCCAACCCTGCCTTTTGCGCTGCCCACCTCCAAAACCTACATCGGGCTGAAGGAGATGATGAACGCCGATTTGGATTTTTTAAAGGCTACTGTACTTTCCCGTGCAACCGAGCCGGTAATTATGTATAGCGATATGCCAATGGAGGAGATGGCTAAAGACCCGGAATTCCCCAAAAAATGGATGTTCGGCATGGCAATGATGTTGAAAAAAGGCCTGCATTTAAATATGATACACAATGTGGACCGCCCGATTGCGGAAATGATGTTAGGGCTGGAAAGCTATATTCCAATGTATATGACGGGGCAAATTACCCCGTACTATTTAAAGGGTGTGCAAAATAACGCGTTTTTGCACCTGCTAAAGGTTTCGGGCGCGGTGGCCTTAAGCGGGGAGGCCATTGCCGGCCACCACGCCGAGGGGCGCTACCTGCTAACTAAGCACAAGGGCGAGGTTGCTTATTACCAAAAGCGGGCCAACGCCCTGCTGCAAAACGCCTACCCGTTAATGGAAATTTACCGAGCCGACAACGCCGTGCGGTTAAACGCCTTTTTGTTGGGCGCCGCAACCGCGGGGGAAAGCCAAAAAAGCATTTTGTGTGCCCCGCCAATTTACACGGCATCGCCGGAGCTTTTAAGGGCTGTTTTAACGCAAAACGGGGTAAACAAGGCCGAACAGCAAAGCATTTTAAACTACGCGGCCGCCCGGCGTGAGCAGTTTTTAAAGCAGCTGCAAACTGCCGTAATTACCAACGAAGTTCCTGCCCCAAACCCGGAAGATTTTAAACAAAGCCCGCCGGTGCTGGCGCTGGCCGGCCTGTTTTACGAAAAGGATGTTTTTTACACCTACGAGGCCTATAAGGAGCATTTTGAGCAAACGCTGCAGTTGGCTAAAAGCCACGCCAATTACCGGGTAATTCCGCTGAAAAGCCGTGTTTTTAAAAATTTGCAAATACACTTAAAGCCCGGCAAGTGGGCCATGGTTTCTAAAAACAAGGCGCCGGCCATACATTTTGTTATTCACCACCCAAAATTGCGGGCAGCGATTGAAAGCTTTCAGCCGCCGCTGGTAGAAGGTTAACTTTTGCCAAAGCGGCAGGGAAAACAACGCTGCGAAAAATTACTTTAAAAACAAAGCAAAGCCGCCGGCGCCACTGGTTTTACCCAGTTAACGCCGGCGGCTTTGTTGGCATACCCTTGTAGGCAATAGCCGTTAGAATAGCCGTTTAAGGGCGGCTGTAATAGCTGCTATTATAGCCGGGGTAAGGGCTGTTGTAAGGCCGGGGTAAGGGCAGCTGAATGCAGGCGGCAGGCAAAAACAAAGCGGGCAAAGGCTGCCGCCTTGCCCACTTGCGTAAAAACTGTTTGTAAAAGCTGTTATTGGTAAAATGTTCAGCGTTAAAACCGGCCCGGTATTTAAAGCTTGGCCGGTTGTTTTTTGCCGGCAAAAAGCGCTTTAATGCGGCGGTTAAAAGCTTGAATATTGCTAAAGTAAAGGGAGACGGCCAGCCCCAGCAGCCCCGCCAAAACCGAAACGGCCGTTTGGCCGTTTAGCCCGGGCACGCAGTTTTGGTTTAGCACATTAGGAATAATGGAAAGAAAAAGCCCGAAAATAACCGAAAAGGTTGCGGTGTAAAAGTGCTTTACTAAGGTATTCATTAACAGGGCAATGGCAAAGGCGCCAACAATTAGCCCGCCGGCGGCCGGCAGCAAAACCGAAAAGTTTAAATTGGCAATAGAGTTAACATAAAGCTCGTACAGTCCTAAGGTTGAAAGAATAACGGCACTGTCTACCCCCGGCACAATAGAGGAGCCGGCTACGGCCACCCCTAAAAAAACCGACTGCAAAAGGTTGGGGTTTTTTACCGGTTGAAACAGCCCCCGATTTAGCGAGAACAACAAAATACCAACCGCAAAGGCAGCGGCTATGTAAAAATAGTACCGTTTGACAAAGCCCTTTTTTCGCACCTCTTTAAAAAACATTGGCAGCGTGCCAACCACCAGCCCCAAAAAGGCGTAGCGGGTAGGCATTTCAAACCGGGTTAGCAAAAAATCTACCACCTTGCTGAACAGCAGAACCCCAACGCCAAAGCCCAAAACCAAGGGCACTAAAAAAGTCATGTTCTTTTTAAAATTTTTAAACAGGGTGCCAATGGCGTTTAAGGCTTTTTCGTACAGCCCAAAAAGCACCAGCAGCACGCTGCCCGAAAGGCCGGGCGCAATGCCGCCTATTCCAACCACAATACCCTTTAAAAATGTCCGCATTTTATACCGTACCTTTACAATTTTTTTAACATTATACACCAATTAGTACGGCAGCGCAACAATTTTTTTTAATGTTACTAAAACTTTACAAGGCGCTTGCAGCCATTTGGCCGCAGGCGCCTTGCTTTGGCAGGGTTTTGTGTTACAGTATAGGGCTTTGTTGGTTGCTGCAGAGCTATTTATTATAAGAGGCCAAAAAGGCGCGCAGCCGCTCGCTCTTTGGGTTTTCAAAAACCTCGGCGGGAGTGCCGCTTTCGGCAATAATGCCGTTATCCATAAAAATAATTTGGTCGGAGACCTCGCGCGCAAAGGCCATTTCATGCGTTACAACAATCATGGTCATGTGGCGGTCGGCTAAGGATTTTATAACCTTCAGCACCTCGCCGGTCAGCTCCGGGTCTAAGGCCGAGGTTGGCTCGTCAAAGCACAAAATTTCCGGATCCAGCGCTAGGGCGCGGGCAATGGCAACCCGCTGCTGCTGCCCGCCCGAAAGCTGGCAGGGGTAGTTTTCCATGCGGTCTTTTAACCCTACCCGTTCCAGCAGCTCGGTAGCCCTTTGGCGATTTTCCTCCGGCGAGGCTTTTTTCAACAGGTTTGGAGCCAGCATTACATTTTGCAGCGCAGTGTACTGCGGGAATAAATTAAACGATTGAAATACCAACCCAAAGTGAAGGCGGCGCTGCCGCAGATCCTGCTCGCTAATGCTTTTTTGCGCCCCGTTAAAAATAACGCTGCCGCCAACGGTTACGGTGCCGCTGTTTGCAAATTCCAGCGAGTTTAAACAGCGCAGCAGCGTTGTTTTGCCGCTGCCCGAGGAGCCGATGATAGAGAGTACCTGCCCCTGTTCTAAGGAGAAGCTAACGCCCTTTAATACCTCGGTTTTGCCAAAGCTTTTTACTAAATTTTCTACAGTTAAAATTGGCATACTTAGCCCTCCTTACGCTTTAAAATAGCTTAATTTTTTTTCTAACTTATTAAACAGCAGGGTTAAAACGCCGCTAAAAATTAGGTAGTAAACGGCGGTAAAAAACAGTGGCCAAATTTGCCCCGAAATGCCTTGCGAGCCTTTTAAAAAGGCTTGGCCGGCCCAAATAACCTCTTGCAGGGCAATAATGCGCGCCAAAGAGGTATCTTTAACCAAGGTAATAATTTCGTTCGACATAGGCGGTACAATTCTTTTTACCATTTGCAGCAGCGTAATACGAAAAAATATTTGCCGTTTGGTAAGGCCCAGCACCTGCCCAGCCTCCTGCTGGCCTTTCGGCACGCCCTGAATACCGCCGCGATAAATTTCGGAAAAATAGCAGGCGTAGTTTAAAATAAAGGCTACCGCCGCCGCCGAAAAGCGCCCGCCCTCGCCGCTACCCCAAATGGGGTTGTGCAGCACTAAGCCGGGAAAGTAGTAAATAATCAGCAGCTGAATCATAAGCGGTGAGCCCCGCACGATCCAAACAATAACCTTAACCAGCCCGCTGATTGGTTTAAAATTAGACATAGAGCCAAACGAGATGATAAGCCCCAGCGGCAGCGCGCCAATTAGGGTTATTGCAAAAAGCTTTAGCGTTTGCAAAAAGCCCACATTCAGGGCCGAAAAAACGGTAGGGAACTGTTGGATGATTTGTTGTAGCATGAAATTCTTTCCTTTAACATAGTTTAAAACAGGGTAGGGGAAACAAGCGGTTTGCAGGCGTGCCGAATGGTTATAACGCCCGAAAACAGAGCGTGCCTCAGCACCCTCTGTTTTCAGGTAAAGCTTACTTAGTTATTAGCGGTTATTTAATTAAAGCGGCCTGAACCTTGTATTTTTCGGCGGTTTTTTGCAGGGTGCCGTCGGCTTTGCTGTCTTCAAAAAACTTGTTCAGCTTTTCGGTAAGGTCTGAGCCTTTTCTAAACCCAACGCCGTATTCTTCGCTGTTTAGCTTGGCAGTGTAGGTTAGATTGGCGTAGCCGGTGCCTTCACCGATCATAGCGGCCGCCATTAAGGAGTCAATAATTGCTGCGTCGGCAGTGCCGCCGGCAACCTCCATTAAAGCGGTGGCTTGGTCTTTTACCTCGGTAAACTGGTAGCCGTTGGCTTCGGCCTGCTTTTTACCGGCAGAGCCATTTTCTACCGCAAACTTTAGGCTCTTGCAGCTTTCAGCGGTTTGGTAGTTTTGAGCTTTATCTTTCGGTACTACAACTACCTGTGCGTTGTTGCAGTAGGCCTTCGAGCAGGACATGGCCGAAAGTACATCCTCAGTCAGGGTCATGCCGTTCCAAACGCAGTCAATTGTTTTGCCGTCCAGCTCCATGGTTTTGTTATCCCAGTCAATTTCAACAAATTCGGCCTTAACGCCAAGGCTTTCGGCAAACGCGGTTGCCATATCGGCATCAAAACCAACCCACTTGCCGTCCTGCTGGTAATCCATTGGCTCAAACTCGGTAATGCCAACAATCAGCTTACCGTTGTTTTTTACATAGGCACTGTCGCTTTCCTGAGTTTTGCCGCAGCCTGCAAAGCACATGGCGGCGGTAAGTACGGCTAAACACAAACTAATTACTTTTTTCATTTTTTGTTCCTCCTGGGTTTTACCCTGTTCAATTTAATTTACGAAAGTGCTTTAGTGCTCTTTCGCTTTAGCATGCTAATATATTAACACACTATTATAGTTTTGTCAACCCCTTTTTTTAAAAAAATTAAAAAAATTTTAAAAGGGTGTATTTAGCGGAAAAATGCGCGGGCAAAGGGCAAAAAAAATAAACGCCGAATTTCGGCGTTTAAACAAAAATGGGTTTAGGAATTTTTAAAATGAATTTAGAATTTTTAAAATAGGTTTAGAGCTTTTAAAACAGGCTTAAAATTTTTAAAAGCACGGGCGGTTTATTTTTGCGGCTCTACATAAAGGTAGGGCTGCAGTTCGCCGGGTAAGGCTTCGTCAGCAGCGGTGTTGCAAACCAGGGTAAGCGGGGCGGTAAGATCCAAACTAAAAATGCCCATAATAGATTTAGCGTTTACAACATATTTGCCGGATTTAAGCTCCATACTGTATTCTTTATTCATGGCAAGCTTTACAAAGCTTTTAACATCTTCCAGCGTTTTTAAAAAAATTTTATTTTCAATCATCTTTTTTAGCTCCACTATATAAATAATAAAGGCGATAAAGGTAGATAATGAAATGATACAACTTTTTAAGGAATTTGTCAAGTTTTTCATAAAGCTGTCGAACCACGGCGCGGGCAGCGCTGTTATTTTACCACTTCAACCTTTAATAAATTGGTGGTGCCGGCAATGTTCAGCGGTACGCCGGCGGTAATTACAACGGTGTCGCCCGGGGCTACAAGGTCGTACTGCTTGGCGCAGTCAATGGCGTGCTGCATTAGCCGGTCGGAGTTGCTTTGGTTTAGCGCCAGCACGGGGTACACCCCCCAGGAAAGCGCCAGCTGGTAGTAGGTTTTGCGCTCGGGCGTGGCGGCAATAATAAGCTGGCTGGGCCGGAATTTAGAAACCCGGCGTGCCGTGCGGCCCGATTTGGTAACGGCAATTACCGCCCCGGCGCTTACATCGCGCGCGGTGGTGCAGGCGGCATCGCAAATGGCGTTGGTAATGTCGTTTTCATCCATGTAATACATGGCGCCGCCGTAAATGTTCATGTCAAACGCGTCGGCTTCGGCCTGGCGCGCAATTTTTGCCATAACCCTTACCACATGGGCCGGGTTTACGCCCATGGCCGTTTCGCCCGAAAGCATAATAGCCGAAGTGCCGTCGAACACCGCGTTGGCAACATCGGTAATTTCGGCGCGGGTGGGGGTAGAGTTTTGAATCATAGATTCCAGCATTTGGGTGGCGGTAATTACCATTTTGCCGGATTGGTAGCAGCTTTTAATAAACTTTTTTTGAATTCCCGGCAGGCGCTCGTACTCAATTTCAACCCCCATATCGCCGCGGGCAACCATAATACCGTCGGCGTGCTTTAAAATCTCTTCAAAATTCTGCACGCCCTCGTTATTTTCTATTTTAGCAATAATGCGAATGTGGTGGCCGCCGTGGTAATCTAAAAACTTGCGCAGGTCAATCAGGTCCTCTTTGCACCGCACAAAAGACGCGGCTACAAAATCTACATCATTTTCAATGCCAAAAATCAGGTCTTTGGCGTCGGCCTCGCTAATATATTTTAAATCTAAGTGAATATTGGGAATGTTTACGCCCTTGTGATTGCTGATCTCCCCGCCAACCAGAACCTTGCAGGTAATTTCCTTGCCCTGCACGGCGGTAACCTCTAAGCGCAGGCGGCCGTCATCTAACAAAACGCGGTTGCCCGGCTTTAGCTGCATGGGCAGATCCTCGTAGGTTACGCTGCAGCGGGTTTCGTCTCCCTCAATTTTTTCGGCCGTTAGGGTAAAAACGGCCCCTTTTTTAAGCTTTACGGCGCCGTTTTTAAAGTTGCCTAAGCGAATTTCGGGGCCTTTGGTGTCTAACAAAATAGCCACCGGCGCGTTTAGCTCCTCCCGCGCCTGCTTAATCAGGTCAATGCTGTTTTGGTGGTAAGCGTGGTCCCCGTGGGAAAAGTTCAGCCGGGCAACATTCATTCCGCTGCGAATAAGCTCCCGCACGGTTTCTGGGTTGTTGCTGGCGGGGCCAATGGTACAAATAATTTTAGTCTTTCTCATAATGCTCCTGCTCCTTTCCAAGGGCTTTGTAGGTTAAATCGCGCAGCATGGGGTGCACGGTATCGTAAATTTCGGGGTTATTGCGCACATGCTGCACATAAAAAATTGAAAGGGCGTTTTCGGGGTCTATCATAATGTAAGCGCCGGCGGCGCCGTCCCAGCCAAATTCGCCCAGCGGGCTGTAACAGTTGTTGCTTTGCTGTTTTATTTTGGTGCGTACCCCAAGGCCGTAGCTGTAGCCCGTATTGGGCTTGCAAAAGGTTTTAAACTGGGCCGGGGTTAGGTGGTTTTGGCGTAAAAGGTTAACGGTTTGCGGGTTTAAAATACGGTTGCCGGTTTTGCCAACGCCGCCGCAGGCTAAAGCGTCGGCCAGCAAAATGTAGTCTCGCGCGCCGCCAATAAGCCCGGCGCCGCCGCTTTCGTAATTGTTTGAAAGCGCAAAGGGGTTGGTAAGGGTGGTGGGCTCGGCCTTTTTTAAATTAAAATTATAAAGGTATTGCGCGCTCATGCGGCTTAAAACCTCCGGCGTGGGCCGAAAGCCCATTTCGGTAATGCCAAGCGGCGCAAAAATGTTTTGTTTTAAATATTCGCCAAAGGTAAGCCCGCTAATTACCTCAATAATTCCGGCTAAAATGTCGTGGCACAGGCTGTAACGGAATGCGGCGCCCGGGTCAAAAACCAGCGGTATTTTGGCAATGGCCCCCAGCATTTGCCGGGTGGTTGCCCGGTTGTTTGTTTGCTTTTGCAGGGCAACAATGTGCTCGTTGCCAAGGTCGTAGGTGTAACCGCCGCACATGGTAAATAAATGCCGCACCGTTAAAACGGTTTGGGCCGGGCGAAGCGTGTCGCCGTTATTTACATATAATTCCCCAAATTCGGGCAGATATTTTTGAACGGGATCCTCTAACCTTAGCAGCCCGCGCTCTAACAGCTGTGCGCCGGCGGTGCAGGTAAAAATTTTGGTGGCCGAATATAAAAAGTACAAATTGTTTTCGCTTACCGGCTTTTGGCGGTTAAAATCGGCAAAGCCGTGCGTGTAATGAAACAGGCGTTGGTGGTTTTGCGCTACAATAATCTCGCAGCCGGGAACAATATCCGGACTTAACGCGTCAATATATTCTTTTAATTCTTGAAATTGCATTTTACAGCCTCCTGCGCTGTTATAAAATTCAAAAATAATCTCATTTTACATTATAACATTTTTAAAAGCAAAATCAAGCGGTTTTTAAAAACGGCTATTAAAAAAGCGCCCAGCCAAACAAAAGGTTGAGTGCTTGAGGGAGCGGCACAGGCAATTGGCTCGGCGTAAAGGCTGTTTTTTTGGCATTTGGGGCTTTTTGCATTTGGGGCTTTCGGCGTTTGGGAAATTTTGGCGTTTGGGAAATTTTGGCGTTTGGGAAATTTTGGCGCTTTGGGGCCTCTTTTGGGCTTTTTGTTTTGGTAAGGCAACGGGCCTTTTTAACTGCTGTTATTGCGCAGCCCTAGTTTTGGTAATTAACACCGCCTGGCTGTAAAGCTCGGCAAAGCGCTGCTCGCACAGGGCTTTTTCGTACGCCTCGGTTTGGCCGGTTTGCGGGTCGTTCAGCAGGTAATGCGTTGCGGTTTGCCCTACCAGAACCAGGCAATGCTCGCACGAGCGCCAGGTAAAGCTTTGCCCGTTAGGCAGGCGCCAGGTTTTGCCCGTGGCCGAGGGCCGCATTTGCATGGTGGCCCAAATTAAAAGCGGGTAGCCGTTTTGGGTGTAAAGCGCACTAAGCTGCTTTAGGGTTTGGCCGTAAAGCACCTGCGCTTTGCAGGCGGTGCTGTTAAGGTTAATAGCCTTGGCAATTACCGGGGCGTAGCAGCCGTAGGCCGCTTTGTTAAAGGGGTTGCCGCAAAAAAACTCGTTGGGGTTTGGCCCGTAAAGCGTGCCGCCCTTTTGGTAAAATTTTGTGCTTTGCGGCAGCCAGTGCGCGGCAAATTCGGCGGGGGAGAGCGTTACCCCGTAATAGTTTAAAACCATGGCGGCGGCCGTGGCCTCGCAGCCGGTTGGCAGCGCCGGGTACTGCGAAAGCGGTTTTACCGCAATGCAAACGCTGCCGGCTGGGGTTTTTGGGGCGGCGCTCTCGGCGGGCGTTACCCCTGGTGGGTCAAAAAACAGCAAAGCCGTTAGCAGGGCGGCAACCGAAAAGGCTGCGGCTGTAATAAAACGTTGGCGCATAAAAATTCCCCTTTACTATTCCTAAAGGGAATAGTAAAGGGGAATTGTAAAGCTTTTGCCCCAAAGGCTGTAAGCTAATTGTATATTTTTTCTAGCCCCACTATAGTTTCGTTGCTTTCGCTTTGGTCGCAATAATCGGTTACAAGGCAATTTAGCCCCAGCACCATAAAGGTGTTGTAAAAGGCCTCGTTCCCGTTTTGGGAGGAACCTTGTTTTTGCACAAACCCGGCGGCACCGTATTGCTTTTGCGGCAGCTGCAGCAGCTTTCCGTAATAGGCGTCGGTTGCGTTATTCAGACTAAGATTGTTGTTGTCCTGCGCGGTAGCGTCTACCGTGGTGTAGGCAATCTCGTTGTAAATAAGCAGCAAAAGCAGCTGTGTTTTTTCCTCAAACAAAAGGGTTACGCTTTGCAGCCCGTTTCGGTATTCCAGCTTAACGGTGCGCAGTGCGGTTGGCTTGTTTTCTACCGTAATCAGCTGCGTTTTTTCAAAGCAAAGGTTTGGCGCGCCGCTTTGCAAAACCGTTTGCACCGCCGGCAGCAGCGAGTTGTTTTGAAAAACGCTGTTTACTAAATAAACGGCGGTGTTGTGGTAAGCCGTGCTGGCTTTAGCGGTAGAAAACGGCTCCTCTGAAAGCTCGCCGTTTTCGTAAAGCTTGGCAACCTGCTGTGCGGTAACGGCGGTGCGGCTGCCGGGGTTGTACTGCCAGGCCTTGCTTTGCTGCCCCAAGACAAAGCGGTAGCCAAACAGCACCGGTAAAAGCACTACTAAAACCGTTATAAACGCCAGCAGTGTTAGGAATAATGCCTGCCTTTTTTTCATGGTTCCACCGCCTTTTTGGGTGCGTTAAGGGGTTGCCCCGGCACGCTCGGTTTGGTTAATTTAAGCTTAAAGCAAACGGTTGTGCCCTTATTGGGGGTGCTGTTAAACTGTAGCCGTGTGCCGTGCAGCTCGGCAATTTGTTTGCAAAGGGCAAGACCCAGCCCGGCGCCGCCCAGCCGGCGTGAGCGGGCTTTATCCTCCCGAAAAAAGGGCTCGGTAATGTAGGGCAGGTTTTCCGGCTGAATTCCGCGCCCTTCGTCGGTTACGGTTACGGCGACACCGTTATCTTGAACCTTACACTGCACGGTAACGGTGCCGTCGGGGTTCGAGGCTTTAAAGGCGTTATCGGCAAGATTGTAAAGCAGGGAAAGCAGCAGCGCCCGGTTGGCCAAAACCGTTACCGGCAAGGGTAAAAGGCGCAGCGCAATGCCGTACTTTTTAGCCAAGGGTAACAGGGTTGTTTGCAGCTGCTCAAAAACCTCGGTTAGCGGTAGGGGGTAAAGCTCTACCGTTTCGTTTTGGTAAACGCAAAGTTCTAATAACCGGCGGGAAAGCTCCTCTAACCGCTGCGCCTCGCCGCAAATGGCACGGGCGGCGTTTTGCACCTCAGTGGGGTCTAAACGGTAGGCGTCCAGCATTTGGGAGTAGCCAATAATAGCGGTCATAGGGGTTTTTAGCTCGTGCGTAAAGTCCGAAATAAACTGCTCCCGCCGCTGCACCTCCTGCTGAATTTTTGTAATATTTTGCTGCACGGTTTGCGAAAGGGCGTTAAAGCTTTTCGAAAGGTTAACTACCTCGTAGTCCCCCGAATTTACGGGAACGGTTAAGCCGTAATTGCCGGCGGCAACCTCCCCGGCGGCGGTGGCAAGTCGGTTCAGCGGTGCGGCAATTTTGCCCGAAAGCAGGTAAAGCAGCGTTCCGCTAATTACCGCAAGCCCAAAAACGGCACCCCCGTACACCAGCCACAGCCGGCGGCAGGCCTGCTCGGTTTTGGTAAGGTCGGCCGAAACGGTAATAAAATATTCCTCCTCCCCAACTAAAACGCGGCAGGCCGATTGAGCGGTGCTGCTTTTGCCTTTGCGAATAAACCGGTAAAGTCCGGCGTTGGGATTTAGGCTTTTTAAGGCCGGCTCGGTGTTTTCCGGGTCTAAAATCTGCACCAAAGCAATGTCTTCACCCAGAATCTTTTTAATTTGCTGCTCTACCGCCCCGCGCGCGGCGCCCTCTACCCGCCCGGGCGTAATTTCGGTAAAAGATAAAAAGCTGTCAATAGCGTAAAGCTCGGCGGTGTTTACCTGTTCTATTTTGCTATTCAAAAGGGTGCAGGTGGTGTAGGTTACAAAAAACAGGCCAACCGCCCCTACGGCCAGCAGCACGCTTAGGTAGGCGGTGCAAAAAAATTTAAAGCTAATTTTCATACGGCCAGCTCCGGCAAAAAGCGGTACCCAATTTTGTAAACCGCCACAATGGCCCGGTTTAACTGCAGCTTCTTTTTTAAATGCTGCACATGCAGGTCTACCGTTCGGGTGTTGCCGTAGTAGGGCTCTTGCCAAACCCGCTCGTAAATCTGCTCACGGTACAGCGCAATATTAGGGTTTTGCAAAAAGTAAAGCAGCAGGTCAAACTCTTTGGTAGAAAGGGCAACCGGCTCGCCGTTTGCCAAAACGGTGCGGGCGGCAACATCTACCTTTAGCTTGCCGGCGGTTAAAAAACGGTCGGCCTTGCCGCAGCGGCGCAGCACGGTTTGCACGCGGGCCAGCAACTCACGCAAATCAAAGGGCTTGGTAATGTAATCCTCGGCCCCTAAGGCCAGGCCCTTCACCCGGTTTAAAACCTCGGCCTTGGCGGTAACAAAAATTACCGGCGTTCGGTATTCTTTAATGTATTCAATCAGCTCGTACCCGTCGTAATCCGGCAGCATAACATCCAGCAGTACCAAATCAAACGGTCGGGCTTCTAAGGCGGTGGCGGCCTGCGCGCCGTTTTCGGCCGTTTCGCACCCGTAGCCGTTTTTGCTTAGGCACAGACGCAGCATTTCGCGAATGGCCGGTTCATCCTCTACAACTAAAATGCGGTTCAAATTTATCACCCTGTTTTATTATAACAAAAGTTGTATCTTTTTTGTATCTATTTTTAAGGTGCGGTAGCTTTGGGAGCCTGAGTAACTTTGGTGGTGAGGAAGTAGTTTTGGCGTTTGTGGTCGACTTTGGCAGCGGAGCGGTTTCAATGGTAGGGGAGGGTTTCGGCGGCAGAGTCGGTTTTAGTAGTAGGTGCGGCGGTTCTGCCGGCGCTTTGGCAGCAAAAAGCCGGCGGTATTGGACACGGCAAAGTGTTTGCGCTGCTTTTGACGGTAATTTTTTGGCTTGAATATAAAACTTAAAATGTAACAGGTTAATAGGGCCATAAGGGAGCGGCCAAAATGTAGCTGCGCTCTCTCTTTTTGATATTAATACTAAGCTAAAATCAAACCCCAAAAAAATTTTTAGAATTTCAAACAAAGTCCGTTTTATTGGACACGGCTTAAATTATAATAAATTTAAGCTGAAAGCCTGGGCTAAAAACCGGCGGCATGATTTTGGCTCGCAGCACATATTTTTAAAACAGGCCCTTGGGCGCCGATCCTTTACCGCGCCGCCAAAAAGGATTGTTTGTTTGCCCTTTGATATTTGCCCTTTGGGGCGGGCTTGGTTGCTTGCCGAGATTGGCCGTAAAAAACAAAAAAAATTTAAAAAAGGGTTGACAAACCGCAAACTTTGCTGTATAATACAGAAAACGAACAAATGTTCGGTTGCGGTTTTTGCACCGAATTAGGAGGAAATTTAGTATGTCGTTATCGTTTGCTATTACCACTGCTTTAGAGGTTTTAACAGGGCTGTTTTTAATTTGGGGATTTTTAAACGAAGAAAAATTTGTTGCGTTGGAGGATCGTATTCTTGCCCGGCTGCGCAAAAAACGCACCGCCCGCCGCGCGCAAATTATTCCCTTTGCCCCGCGTAACTCCGGTTCGGGCCGGGGCATTAGCTAAACCGGTTTTAGCGCTTGCTTTTTGGTAACCGGCGGTTATTGCTGCTTAGTATTTTTCGGTTTAGGGGTTAAGGCCCGTTTAAAGCTTTTATTAAAATTTTGGCTTTGGTGCTGTTTGGCGCTTTGCGGTTTTACATCTTACACCTTTGGCCTTTGGGGTGTTTAGCTTTTTGCGGCTTTGGGCCTTTACGCTTTTGGTTTGGGTTTAACCCGGCAGGTACGCCGCCAATATTTTGCCCGCGGGTTGATTTTTTGCACCTGTTGTGGTATGCTGTTTAGGTAAAGCAAAAAACAGCGAAACCCGGCCCAAAAAGCTGCGGTGAATTTTATTAGTAGGGGGGCGGTGCCGTGTCTCGGCCGAATTTAAACGAAAAGCAACAAGCAGTGTACCACTGCATTATAAACGCCATGGCTGAAGGGCTGCCCCCCACAGTGCGGGAGATTTGCGCCGCAACCGGCATTAAATCTACCTCTACCGTGCACGCGGTTTTAAAAAAGCTCGAGGAAGCCGGCTACATTACCCGTGGCGCCGGCAGCTCTCGCTACATTCGGGTAGAGGGGGCGGCTCCCATGTCGCAGGTGCCGCTGGTTGGGCGTATAACGGCCGGCGTGCCAATTTTAGCGGTGGAGGAAATTGAAGATTACATCCCTTTTCCTACCAAAGACAATACCGGTTTATTTGCCCTGCGGGTTGTTGGCCTTAGCATGAAGGACGCCGGCATTTTAGACGGCGACATTATTATTGCGGATAAAGAAAAGGTTGCGAGGAACGGCGATATTGTTGTTGGGATGATTGAGGACGAGGCTACGGTAAAGCGTTTGGGGTTTGAAAACGGCAAGCCGGTGCTTTACCCGGAAAACCCGGATTTTTCCCCAATTTATGCCGATTACATTGAAATACTGGGGGTTGTTGTTGGCAGCTTTCGCCAATACTAAAATGGAACAGCAATTGCTTACTGCAAAAAAGCCAAAGGTACGCTACGCACTGCTGGACGAGCTGCGCGGTTTTATGGTTTTTTGCATGATTTTTTATCATGCCTTTTTTACGGTGTACGATTTTTTTGAACTGCCGATTTCTGCCGAGCTGTTTGAATTTTTCAGCCCGGCGGAGCCTTTTTTTGCCGGGGGTTTTATTTTTCTTTCGGGGTTGATGTGCGGCTTTTCCCGCTCAAACACCAAACGGGGGCTGTTAACCTGTGGCGTTGCGCTTTTGGTAACGGCCTGCACCGTTTTGGTAGACCGGCTTACCGAGCAGGAGGTTGCCATTTACTTTGGCATTTTGCACCTGTTAGGGTTTGGAATGTTATTTTGCGGGTTGTTTGATTTTGCGCTGCGCCGCGTAAATAAGTGGCTGGGGCTGGGCGTTAGCCTGGCGCTGTTTGCGCTGCTTTACGGCGTGCCGGAAAATAACTTTAACTTTTTAAACATAAGGGCGCACCTGCCGGCCGGCTGGGGCCGCCTGCCGGGAATGTTTATTTTAGGCTTTACTACCGACGAATTTTATTCGGCCGATTATTTTCCCCTTTTGCCGTGGCTGTTTTTGTTTTTAGCCGGGTACTACGCCGTAAAAACCGGGTTTATACAGCGCTTTAAAGGGCTGTTTGGCCCCTTGCGCGTAAAGCCGTTGGCCTTTTTGGGGCGGCACGCTTTGTGGGTGTACCTTTTGCACCAGCCGGTTATTTTAGCCGTTTGCTTTGCTGTTTCGGCCTGCCTTAAGCGGTAACCGGCACCCAACAGGCAATAAAAATCGGGCGAAACAAACGGCGTTCGCTTTGCCGTTTTGTTTTATAAAGTGGCTTTTGGTTTTGTAAAGCCGTAAAAAGTAGTATTGTAAAAACCGCCGCAGTACGCAATTGCGGCAGCAGGGGGTTAAAATGCAGCAAAAATTAGTTGAGCTTTATACCGATGGGGCCTGTTCCGGCAACCCGGGCCCGGGCGGCTGGGGCGCCGTTTTGCGCTACAACGGGCAGGAAAAGGAGCTGTGCGGCGGGGCAGAAAGCACCACCAATAACCGCATGGAGCTTACGGCCGTGCTAAGCGGGCTGAAGGCCTTAAAGCAGCCCTGCACGGTGGAGCTTTACACCGACTCGAAATATGTTGCCGACAGCATTGAAAAGGGCTGGGTTTTTGGTTGGCAGCAGCGCGGCTGGGTAAAGGCCGATAAAAAGCCGGCCCTAAACGCCGATTTGTGGCAGGAATTGTTAACGCTTTTAAAGCAGCACACCCTGCACATTCACTGGATCAAGGGCCATGCCGGCCACCCGGAAAACGAGCGCTGCGACCGTTTGGCGGTTGCCGAAAGCCAAAAATTTGCTAAAAGGCCCTAGCGTTCCAGATGTAACAAAAGCATTTTTAACCGGTTTTTAAGGCTGCAATAACATTTTTGCTTGCGCTTATTTTTCTTGCGTTTAGCGTTAAAATTTCGTTACAGTATACCGTCTTTGAGTCATAGCAGCTCCCCGTGGTTTTGGTGTTATGGTAACTTCACTATACTACGCCTGCTATGGCTTTTTTATATATCCATTTTCGTTTCACAATTAACCTTTAAAATAAAATTGCACTTTCTTTCAAAATTAGTATTGTAATTTTGGTAAAAATTTGCGATAATATAATTATTATACCTTAGTATTGTAAATTCGCCGGTAAATACCGTGCGCTTAAAGAGGTGTCGGAATGACAGAAAACGAAAAACTGGCAGAGCTGCTGCTGCCGAATATTACCAAAACGCCGGAGGATTACGAAGTCCTGTACCCGCCGCGCCAATTAAAAGAGGGGGCCGCCGTAACAAGAATTGCCCCCAGCCCAACAGGCTATTTACATTTAGGCACCTTATTTATGGCGCTGATTAACCGCATTACGGCCGATTCTACCGGCGGGGTAATGTACACTCGCATTGAGGATACCGACAAAAAGCGTGAAATTGCCGACGGTATTCGCGATATTGTTGGCGGGCTGGAAAGCTTCGGGGTAAACATTACCGAGGGCTACACTGCAAACGGGCAGCAGGGGCTGTACGGCCCCTACCGCCAAAGCGAGCGGGCCGAAATTTACCAGTGCTATGTAAAACGGCTGCTGCAGCAAGGCCTGGCCTACCCCTGCTTTTGTACGGCCGAGGAGCTGGAAACCGTGCGCACCGAGCAGGAGGCGCAAAAAATTCGCACCGGCTACCACGGGCAGTGGGCCAAATGCCGCAATTTGCCCTTGGAACAGGTAGAACAGCTGGTGCGGGCCGGCCGGCCCTATGTTATTCGCCTGCGCTCCGGCGGAAGCGAGGAGAAAAAAGAGATTTTTATCGATTTAATTAAAGGTAAAATAGAAATGCCGCAAAACGATGAGGATTTTGTGCTGCTAAAGTCCGACAAAATTCCCACCTACCATTTTGCCCACGCGGTGGACGACCATTTAATGCGCACCACCCATGTTATTCGCGGGGACGAGTGGATCTCCAGCGTGCCAAAGCATTTAGAGCTGTTTCGCGTCCTGGGCTTTAAGGCGCCGAAATACGCCCATGTAGCTCCCATTATGAAAACCGAAAACGGCAACAAGCGCAAAATTTCTAAGCGGAAAGATCCGGAAGCCGCCGTGCGTTACTTTTTAGAGCAGGGGTTTGAGCCGCAGGCGGTAATGGAATATTTAATGACCATTGCCAGCGCCGATTTTGAGCAGTGGCGCCGGGCCAACAAAAGCCTGCCGTACCGCGATTTTAAATTTAACATTAAAAAAATGAGCGTTTCGGGTGCGCTGTTTGATGACGCTAAGCTGTTAGATGTTTCAAAAAACTACATTAGCCAAATGAGCTCGGCTGTGGTAACGGCCGCCGTGACCCGTTGGGCCGAGCAGTTTAACCCAGATTACGCCGCGCTGTTAAAGGAAAATGAAAGCTATACCCGCAGCATTTTTGCCATTGACCGTGATGTGCCAAAGCCGCGTAAGGATTTAGCCAAGTGGAGCGACGCGCCGGAATTTACCGCCTACTTTTTTGAGCAGACCTACACCCCCTGCTACACCCTGCCCGAGCAAATTGACCCAGCCGCGGCGGCAAAGATTTTAACCGCCTTTGCCAAGGTGTACCAGGAGGGGGACGACAAAAACGCCTGGTTTGAAAAGGTAAAATCTATTTGCGAGCCACTGGGCTTTTGCAGCTCTACCAAAGATTACAAAGCAAACCCCGGCGCCTTTAAGGGCCATGTTGGCGATGTTAGCACCGTGCTGCGTATTGCGGTAACCGGGCGTACCAACACGCCGGATCTGTGCGCCATTATGCAAACCTTAGGGCGCAGCCGCACCTTAAGCCGTTTGCAGCAGGCGGCGGAATATTACCAAAAAGCCCAGCTTTAAAACCGTAAAGGAGCAGTTATTAAAATGGACGAAATTAAAACAAACGAAGTGCCGGAAATGGCCGGCAACTTTATACACGATTTTATAGACGAGGATTTAAAAACCGGCGTTTACGACCATGTGCAGACCCGGTTTCCGCCCGAGCCCAACGGCTACCTGCACATTGGCCACGCCAAAGCCATTTGCATTGATTTTGGCACGGCCGAAAAGTACGGCGGCACCTGCAACCTGCGGCTGGATGACACCAACCCGGTTAAGGAGGACACCGAGTATGTAGACGCTATTATGGAAGACATTCACTGGCTGGGCTACCACTGGGACAATGTTTACTACGCTTCAGATTATTTTCCCTTTATTTATGAGTGCGCACTGCGGTTAATTCGCAAGGGTCTGGCCTATGTTTGTGACTTAACGCCGGAGCAAATTCGGGAATACCGCGGCACCTTAACCGAGCCGGGTAAGGAAAGCCCTTACCGCAACCGTTCGGTGGAGGAGAATTTGGATTTATTTGAGCGCATGACGGCCGGCGAGTTTGAAAACGGCGCCAAGGTGCTGCGCGCTAAAATAGATATGGCCTCTCCCAACCTGAATATGCGGGACCCGATTATTTACCGCATTATGAAGGTAAGCCACCACCGCACCGGGGACAAATGGTGCGTGTACCCCATGTACGATTTTGCCCACCCGCTTTCCGACGCGAAAGAGGGGGTTACGCACTCCCTTTGCTCGTTAGAGTTTGAAAACCACCGCCCGCTGTACGATTGGGTGCTGCAGGCGGCCGATATTAAAAACCCGCCGCGGCAAATTGAATTTGCCCGCATGAATGTAAACTACACCCTTACCAGCAAGCGTAAGTGTTTAAAGCTGGTGCAGGAGGGGCTGGTTTCGGGCTGGGACGACCCCCGCATGGCCACCATTTGCGGAATGCGCCGCCGCGGCTACCCGGCCCAGGCAGTACGGGAATTTGTTTCTAAAATCGGCGTTTCCAAGGCCTACAGCGTTATTGATTTTGCGCTGTTTGAATCCTGCGTGAGGGACTATTTAAACGAGCACGCCGAGCGCGCTATGGCCGTGCTGCGCCCGTTAAAGGTGATTATTGACAACTACACCGGCGAGGAGCAAATAGAAGTGCCGGTAAACCCCAATCAGCCCGAAAAAGGTAATAAAACCGTTACTTTTTCGAAAGAGATTTATATTGAGCAGGACGACTTTATGTTAGAACCGCCCGGAAAATATTTTCGCCTTTGCCCGCAAAAAGAGGTTCGCCTAAAAGGCGCCTACTTTATTAAATACGCCTCGCATGAGCGCGATGAAAACGGCAACATTACCGCTGTGCATTGCACCTACGACCCGGCCACCCGCGGTGGCGACGCACCGGACGGCCGCAAGGTTAAGGGCACGCTGCACTGGGTTTCGGCCAAAACGGCGGTAGACGCCACCGTTCGGCTGTACGACCGGCTGTTTATGGTACCAAACCCTTCGGATGAGGAGGGGGTTGCCAGCTTTGCCGAAAATCTAAACCCCGGCTCCCTTACCGTGGTAGAGGGCGCTAAAATTGAGCATGATGTTGCCGCCGCCAAGCCGGGCGATGTTTTTCAGTTTATGCGGCAGGGGTATTTTGCTGTTGACCCGGATTCTGCCAACGGCCATTTGGTAATTAACCGTACGGTAGCGCTAAAGGATTCTTTTAACCCCAAGGCCAAGGGCTAAGCTATGACAGTACAGGATATTTTTACGGCTTTGTGCCAATTGGCACCGCCGGAAACCGCTTTAAGCTACGATAACCCCGGCCTGCTGGTTGGCAACGCCGAGGATAAGGTGCAAAAATGCGTTGTTGCGCTGGATTGCACCACTTCGGTGCTGCAAACGGCGCAGCAGCTGGGGGCGCAGCTAATTGTAACCCACCACCCGGTTATTTTTAACCCGCTGCGCGCGGTGACCGCCACCGGGGAGGACAGTAGGGTTTACCGCTGTATTCGGGCCGGCGTTGCGGTAATTAGCATGCACACTAATTTAGATAGCGCCGCTGGCGGCGTAAACAGCTGCCTGGCCGAGGCGCTGGGGCTTTTAAAGGTAAAGCCCGTTGTTGAAAACGACGGCTTTGTGTTTCGCTTAGGGGAACTGCCGCAGCCGCTTACCGCTAAAGAATTAGCGGCTTTTGTAGGGCAGCGGCTGCAAACAAAAGTGCGGTATGTTGCCGGCGGCCCGGTTCGCACCGTTGCGGTTTGCGGCGGCAGCGGGGCTGACCTTTTGCAAACAGCCCGGCAAAACGGGGCCGACGCGCTTGTTACGGCCGATGTAAAGCACAGCGCCTTTATTGCCGCCTTAGAGCAAAATTTTACCCTGCTGGACGCCGGACATTACCAAACTGAAAACACGGTAATTCAGCCGCTTTGCCGGTATTTAAGGCAGCAGTGCGCCGGGGTGGAGTTTTTTTCGGCCGAATTGCCGATTTTGGCCGTGTAGGCGCACCGCTTTTTAAAAGCAGCATATAGAGCCATTTAGGCGCCGGCTTTAAAGCGGCGCACAGCTCTGCTGCGCACCGCAGATTACAGCGTAGATTTTTTGCACCGCCGGTTTGCAAAGCCGGCCTTGGGTGCAGCTTTTACGGAGGTTTTTAAAATGGAACAAAATCAAAACGGGGGCGGGCAGGTTTACCGCGCCAAAGGGGCGGGCAGCTTAAAGGCCTTTTTCCCCGCGTGGCGGGAGCAGCTGGGTACGTTGCTGCGCGCGCTGCCGGCCGGCATTGTTTTGGCGCTTGCCGGCTTGGTTTATTTAAGTGTAGACAGTAAATACTTAGGCACGGCCGTGCTGCCGTTTGGGTTTTTAACGGTTTACCACTACCGCTTTAAGCTGTTTCACGCCGAGGTGGGCTACGCCCTTGGCCGAGGTGCAAAACAAAACCTTTTGTTGGCGCCGGCGGTGCTGGGCAACGCTTTAGGGCTGCTTTTGGTGCCGCTTTTGCTTAGCTACACCCGCGTGTTTGAAAAGCTTTCTACCCGGGCGCAAAAGGTAATGGAAACCCGCCTGGCTGATACTGCCTTCAGTGTTTTTTTGCTGGCGGTGCTGTGCGGGGTTTTAATGTTTGTTTCGGTAGACGGGTTTAAAAACGCCGAGAGCGGCTGGATGCGCTTTTTGCTGCTGTTTTTGCCGGTTATGGCCTTTGTTTACTGTGGGCTGGAGCATTCGGCCTTAGATTTATTTTATGTTACCGTTGGCGGGCTTTGGAGTCTGCGGGCAGTTTGGTACATGATAGTAATAACGGTTGGCAACGCCCTCGGCGCGCTGGTAATTCCTGCTTTTTATTTCGTTTATCGGCGGTTTTTCTTAAAAAAAGCTTAAATTTTTGTAAATTGCCATTTTTTGCGTGACAATTGCGCAAAGGTGTGTTAAAATACTAAGTAATGTTCCTTATTTTTAAGGGGTTACTATCTTCATTCGGGATGTGTGAAAATGAATCAATCTGTTTTAAAAGCGGTAACCGATCAGCTTTCGGTTTTAGCGGGCAAGTACGGTTTTGTGCAGGATGCTTCCGGCTTAATTTTTACCAACGGCACCTATTCTTACAAAATCGGGCACGATGAGGGCCGTAAGCTGCTAACGCTGGATATTGCAACCGTTGCGGAGGACGGCACGGTAGGGGAGTATGAAAATGCCTCCACCTGGCTGTTTGAGGACCCGGACAACACCGAGGACGCCGCCTGCGCCGGTATGGACTTTTTAGACACTTTAAAGGGTAAGCTTGGCATACGCGGGGTTCGCACCAACAGCAGCGGCGAGGTTGTTTTACCGAAAACCGACAGCAGCGCCCCCAAAAACACCGATGCCCTTTGCGCCAAGACCCTGGCCCTGTTCCCCCAGTATAAAGAAAATTACAAGCAGCATGTTTCTACCTACGGGCAATTTTTACCCGTGCACTTTTTTAGGGAAACCTTGCTGCCCAAAACGGTAGAAATTTTAGAGGAGAACAACAAAAAAACCGTTAAAAAGCTGTTAGATTTTTTATCGAACCAGTATGTTGAGGGCGACCGCAATGTGCAAAACATTGTTGCAGCCGTTGTTTTAGGCGGGGCTGTGCGCGGCAGCAAACCGCGGTACGACCGCTTAATGACTTATTTGGAAGATTACGAGTATTTAAAGCCGGTTGTGCAAAATATTGCGCCGCTGCTGGAAAAGGGCAAAAAGGCGGCCGATATTTTCGGTGCGTAATGCGCGGGGCGCAAATTCGCCAATTTTTAAAAAATTAAAAATAAATGTTGACATTGTACTATGTTATAGGTTATAATTTAAAATTGTTAGGCCAGTAATTTTATTTATTGCCTTATTCAGCAAAGCCGCCGTTTTTGTTTTAGGCTTTGCGTGGTACGACTGTGAAATAAAGGAGGTTACCTAAATGAAAAGAACATATCAGCCTAAAAAGCTGCACCGTAAAAAAGAGCACGGCTTTTTAAAAAGAATGGGTACTGCGAACGGCCGCAAGGTGCTTGCCCGCCGCAGAGCCAAGGGCAGAAAGCAGCTTTCCTACTAATTGCTGTTAGGCTCTTGCCATTCTTAGCCGCTTTACCTTTTGCGGTTCGGCCGGGGGTTCGGGTTTTTCGGGGCTTTGGTGCGTTGTTGGCATTTTGTAAAGCGCACGCAGTGTGCCGTTGTATCCGTTCGGCTTCGGCTAATATTCGTATAGCCAAGGCCACTTAAACCTTTAAGTGGCCTTTGTGTTTTATGAAGGGCGCGGATTTATGAAGTACATTTCTTTTAAACTGAATAAAGAATTCCGCCGCCTTTACGGGCGCGGCAAATGTTTGGTTTTGCCGCAGGTTGTTATTTACTACAAGCGCAACAATTTGCCCTATTGCAGGGTGGGCGTTAGTGTAAGCAAAAAGCTGGGCGGCGCCGTGCAGCGCAACCGGGCCAAAAGGGTTATGCTGGCGGCCTTTCGGCAAATTTTGCCGCAGCTGCCGTACGGGTACGATTTTGTTTTTGCCGGCCGCGTTAAAACAACAAAGGTTAAAAGCACGGCGGTGTACGTTGCTATGCAAAACGCGCTGCAGAGCGAGGGCGTGCTGCCTTTATGAAACGCTTTTTTATTCTTTGTATTCGCCTTTACCAAAAAAGCAAAAACCCGCTTACAAACGGCAGCTGCCGTTTTACCCCAACCTGTTCGCAGTACGCGCTGCAGGCTATTGAGCGGCACGGGGCCTTTTTCGGGGGCATTTTGGCCGTTTGGCGGCTGCTTCGCTGCAATCCCTTTGCTAAGGGCGGGTACGACCCCGTACCCGAGCGGTTATTTTTCCAAAAAAAGTAGCCCAATAAAAAATTAAAAGCCAAGATGTTTATAAACCTAAAATCAGTTGGCTTTATAAAAGTGGTATATTGGCAGTTAAAAAGTAATTTTTTAAAAGTTCGCTATTTATAATTCATTGGCCGTTTTGGGCTGTTGCCGGCTGGCGGCAGCGTTTAAGTTTTTAAGTTCGGAGTTGAGTGTATGTCAAAATTCTGGGATTTTTTATTAATGCCGCTGGGCTGGATTTTGGAAAAGCTTACCCTGCTTTTTGGCGGGAACTTTGCTTTAGCCATTTTCTTTTTTACCTTAATTTTAAATGTTATTTTAATTCCCCTTTCTATGAAAACGCAAAAGTCCTCTGCCGCACAGGCGCGCGTAAAGCCTAAGCTGGACGCTTTAAAGAAAAAATACGGCGACGACCGGCAGCGTTATTCTATGGAAATGCAAAAGCTTTACCAGCAGGAGAATGTTTCTATGTCGGGCGGTTGCTTGCCGCTGCTTATTCGTTTTCCTATTATGATTGGTATTTACAACGTTGTTTTAAGCCCGTTAAAGTACATTGCCGGCGTTAGCACCGAAACCATAGAGGCGGCCGGCAAAGCCGTTGAGGCGCAATTTGGTAAGGTTGGCAACAACTATTTGCTGCAGCCCGCCATTATTAACCGTATTCAAAACGGGGAGCTGACCGGGTTTGACGAAATTGCCAACAAAATTAAAAATTTAGATTTTAACTTTTTGGGCATTGATTTAACCTCTAAGCCTACTTTTAATATTGATATTATTCACCATTTTGAGTGGAACTGGATGATTCCGATTTTGGCGTTTGCCGCCGCAATGATCTCCAGCATTATCTCCATTATGGTGCAAAAAAAGGTAAACCCTGACGCCCCGAACATGAAGGGCATGATGTTGACCATGCCGCTGATCTCGCTGTTTTTGGGCTTTACCGTTTCGGCCGCGGCCGGCTTTTACTGGGCTTGCTCCAGCTTAATTGCCGGTGGAATTCAAGCGGTTTTGCAGGTTGCCTACGGCCCCGGAAAAATTATTGCCGCCGAGCAGCTAAAGCAAACGCACAAGCGCGTGTTAGAGGAAAACAAATTGGCGGCCGCCGCAAAAAACAAACCGGTGGAAGATTAATAGGCGTTTGCCTTTAGGAGGAAATGAAATTGATTAAACAAGCAATTGGAAAGGCCGATACCGTAGAGGCCGCAAAAGAGCAGGCGCTGTTAGAATTAAATGCCCCGCTGGACGCAGAGGTGCAGTTTGAAATTATTGCTCTGCCCAAAAAAAAGACCTTGGGCTTATTTGGCGGCAGCCAGGCCGAGGTAAAGGCGTTTATTGAAGTAGCCGAAAAAACCGAGAAAAAAGCAGCCCGCCCGCGCCCCGAAAAGGCTCCGCGTGCTGAAAAAGCCCCGCGTGCCGAGCAAAAGGCTGCCCGCCCGGCTCAGCAGGCTGCTGTGTTGACAGAGCCGGTAAGCGTTACGCCGGCTGCCGAGGTTGCCGCCGATTCGCCGGCCGGCAAGGGCATTGCTTACCTAAGCAATGTTTTAGAAAAGCTGGGCTGCACCAAGGCTGAAATTACCGTAAACAGCGTGGAGGGCGGCACCCAAATCAACATTTCCGGCGAGGGGCTGGGTGTTGTTATTGGCCACCGCGGCGAAACGCTGGACGCGCTGCAGTACTTAGTTTCCTTAGCGGCGAACGCCGGTCAAGGCGGGTATCACCGCATTGTGTTAAACACGGGCGATTTTCGCAAGCGCCGGGAGCAGACCTTAATTGCTTTGGCGCAAAGAATGTCGGACCAAGCTATTAAAAGCGGTAAGTGCCGCACCTTAGAGCCCATGAACCCTTACGAGCGCCGTATTATTCACACCACGGTTCAGCAAATTGAGGGGGTTACCTCCACCTCGTTTGGCGAGGGGGCTGCCCGCCGCGTTGTAATTGCGCCGGAGGGCAAAGAGCCGCGCCCGCGCATGGATTATAACCGTAACGGCCGTGGCGGCCGCAGGGGAGATCGCGGTTTTTCCCGCCCAAGAAAAGAGGCGTACAAGCCGCAGGTAAACCCGGATAAAGCCCCGGTTAAGGACGCCGACGCCCTGCCGCTTTACGGCCGGATCGACAAGTAAAATCAGTTTTAAATTTACAGCGCAGCAGCGGTTTTTCGTTGCTGCGCTTTTTGTAGGTTGAGGGCGATTTTTGTAATTTTAAGCAGTTTTGTTGAAAAACTGTTACAAAACTTTCAATTTTTAAAAATAGCCCTTTATTTTTCAACCTAATTTTGGTATAATGTACTGTGTATATTTGCAAATTGTGCATGGTGTTGGCTTAAAAGCCGGGCTTTGCCTGTAAACGCGGTTTTAAAATGTACGGTGCCGCCGGCAGCCTTACTGCGGTTTTCAACCTTTGGTTTGGCTTTTGGTGTTGGTTAAAGCCTTCGGGGCTTGGCCGCGTGCAATAGGCTCTGGCTTACGGGGTTCGGCAGTTTGCAGTAGGTTTTGGCTTGCGGGGGTTTGCGCTTGCCAGCCTAAGGCTTGCACAAATTTGATTTTTGAAAGGATTGCAGAATATGAGTTTTTTAGATAAGCTGTTTGGAAATTACAGCGCCAAAGAAATTAAACGCATTTCGCCGTTGCAACAAAAGGTGCTTTCTTACGAGGAGGAGTACCGCGCTTTAACCGACGACGAGCTGCGCCAAAAAACAGCCGAGTTTAAAAGCCGGTTAGAGGGGGTTGAAACGCTGGACGACCTTTTGCCGGAGGCCTTTGCCGTTTGCCGCGAGGCCAGCGACCGCGTGCTGGGCATGCGGCACTTTCCCGTGCAGGTGCTGGGCGGCATTGTGCTGCACCAGGGCCGCATTAGTGAAATGCGCACCGGTGAGGGTAAAACCTTAGTGGCAACCCTGCCGGCCTACCTAAACGCTTTAAGCGGCAAAGGGGTACACATTGTAACGGTTAACGATTATTTAGCCAAGCGCGACTCGGAGTGGATGGGCAAGCTGTACAGCTTTTTAGGCCTTTCGGTAGGGCTAATTGTGCACGGCATGAGCAATGAGGAAAAGCGTGAAGCTTACAATGCCGACATTACCTACTGCACCAATAATGAGCTGGGGTTTGACTATTTGCGCGACAACATGGTAATTTACAAAGAGGGCCGGGTGCAGCGCGGGCACAATTTTGCTATTGTGGACGAGGTAGACTCTATTTTAATTGACGAAGCGCGTACCCCGCTGATTATTTCCGGCAAGGGCGATGAATCTACCGATTTGTACCAGGCTGCCAACCGTTTTGCCCGCGGGCTGAAGATGGTAAAGGTAACCGAGACCGACGATAAAGCTACCGACGAGGAGCAGCATTTTGACGGCGATTATGTAGTAGACGAAAAAGCCAAAACCTGCACGCTAACGCCGGAGGGGGTTAAAAAAGCCGAACAGGCCTTTCATTTAGAGAATTTAAACGACCCCGAAAACCTAACCATTGCGCACCACATTAACCAGGCCATTCGCGCTTACGGCGTTATGAAGCGGGATGTTGACTATGTGGTAAAAGACGGCGAGGTTATTATTGTAGACGAATTTACCGGCCGTTTAATGTTTGGCCGCCGCTATAACGAGGGGCTGCACCAGGCAATTGAGGCGAAAGAGGGCGTTAAGATCGCCCACGAATCCCGCACGCTGGCTACCATAACCTTTCAAAACTTTTTTAGGCTTTACGGCAAGCTTTCGGGTATGACGGGCACCGCCGCTACCGAGGCCGCCGAGTTCCAGGAAATTTACAAGCTGGATGTTATTGAAATTCCTACCAACAAGCCGGTTATTCGTAACGACCGGCCGGATGTTGTTTACAAAACCGAGCGGGCCAAGTTTAACGCTGTTATTGAGCAAATTAAGGCCTGCCACGAAAAGGGCCAGCCTGTTTTGGTTGGTACGGTTACCATTGAAAAATCTGAGCTATTAAGCGGCATGCTGAAAAAAGCCGGCATTAAGCACAATGTGTTAAACGCCAAGCACCACGAAAAAGAGGCCGAAATTATTGCGCAGGCCGGCCAATTTGGCGCCGTTACCATTGCTACCAACATGGCGGGCCGCGGCACCGATATTATGCTGGGCGGCAACGCCGAGTATTTGGCTACCGCTGCCTTGCGCAAGGAGGGCTTTAGCGACGAAATTATTGCCGAGGCCACCGGTTACGCCGAAACCAAGGACGCCGACATTTTAACCGCCCGGCAAAAATACCACGATTTGTTAGAAAAATTTAAGGCCGAAATTGCGCCGGAGGCCGAAAAGGTGCGCGCTGCCGGCGGGCTGTTTATTATTGGCACCGAGCGGCACGAATCCCGCCGGATCGATAACCAGCTGCGCGGCCGTTCTGGCCGTCAGGGCGACCCGGGCGAAACCCGCTTTTATGTTTCGCTGGAGGATGACCTAATGCGCCTGTTTGGCGGCGACCGGGTAATTGCCATTATGAACACCCTAAAGGTGGATGAAAGCGTTCCGCTGGAAAACAAGTTCCTTTCCAGCTCTATTGAAACGGCTCAGGGCCGGGTAGAGGCCCGTAACTTTGCCATTCGTAAAAGCGTGCTGGAGTACGATGATGTTATGAACAAGCAGCGCGAGCTGATTTACCAGCAGCGCAACCAGGTGCTGGATGGCGAGGATTTAAAGGATACCGTTCGCAAAATGGTGGCCGAAAATATTAGCGACGCTACTGCGCAGTATTTAACCGACCCGGTTGTGCATGATAACTGGAACTTAGACGGCCTGCGCAACTACTTTTTGGGCTGGCTGCTAACGCCGGACGATTTGCACTATTCTACCGAAGAGCTGGCCAACACCTCGGTAGAGGAGGTTGCCGAGCAAATTACCAAAAAAGCCTACGATATTTTAGACCGCAAAGAAGCCGAATACGGCAGCGAGCTGATGCGTGAAATTGAGCGGGTAATGCTGCTGCGCACGGTAGATGAACACTGGATGGACCATATTGACGCCATGGATGAACTGCGTCAGGGCATGAACCTGCGCGCCTACGGCCAGCACAACCCCATTGTAGATTACCGCAACGAGGGCACCGATATGTTTAACGCAATGATTGATTCGGTGCGTGAACAAACCGCAAAACGGGTGTTAACGGCACGGGTACGCCGGCAGGAGGATGTTAAGCGCGAAAAGGTAGCCGAGGAGAGCGGCACCGGCGGCGACGGCACGGTGGACCGTACTGTGCGCGGTAAGGGTGTTGTAAGTAAAAACGCGCTTTGCCCCTGCGGCAGCGGCAAAAAGTACAAGCGCTGCTGCGGTAAGGATCTTGCCGATTAAACTATACGCTTAGGCCGGCCGGGGGGAACTTAGGCAAAAGCGCAGGTAATTCTGCCAAAGCGCCAAGCTTTTTAACACGGCTGTGCTAAATCAGTTGGTAAAAACGGTAAAAATAAACAGGTGCCGCGGCGCTGCCGCCCTTGGCGGCGTTTTGGCACCTTTCGCCTGCGGCCGTAAGCCCGGCGCATGAAGGGATTTTTAAAAATCATGTCTGAAATACAAAATGCAAAGCGCATTGTTATAAAAATTGGTTCTTCTACCCTTACTTACAGTAACGGTAAGCCCAATTACCGTAAAATTGAGCATATTGCCCGCGTAGTGGCCGACCTGCAAAACAGCGGTAAGCAGGTGGTGCTGGTTTCCTCCGGCGCCATTGCCGTTGGGGTTGGCCGGTTAGGCCTTAAAAAACGCCCTACCGCTACGAGGGATAAACAAGCGGCGGCCGCCATTGGTCAGTGCGATTTAATGAGCCTTTACGACCGCTCGTTTGCCGAATACGGCTATGTACCCGCGCAAATTTTAATTACACGGGAGGATATTGATCACGACGAGCGGCGTTACAATGTTACCAACACCATTGAGGCGCTGCTGGAAATGAACGCTATTCCCATTATTAACGAGAACGACAGTGTAAGCTGCGAGGAAATTGTAGTAGGGGATAACGATCGCCTTTCGGCCATTGTTGCCAATTTGGCAGGGGCCGAAGCCTTAGTAATTATGACGGATATTGACGGCTATTACGACAGCGACCCCCGCAAAAACCCCGATGCCAGATTGGTACATAGGGTAGATTTAATTACCGACGAAATGTTAAACGCCGCCGGCGGCAACGGAACCGACCGTGGCGTTGGCGGTATGAAAACCAAGTTAGAGGCTGCGCGTTTTGCCACGCAGCACGGCATTATGGTAAGTATTCTTTCGGGGGATACGCCCGAGCGGCTGTACGATTTATTTGACGGGCGCTGCGTTGGCACCCTGTTTACGGCAAAAAAGTAAAACGGAGGTTGTTTTTTTGAAGGTAGAACAAATTGCCGCCGAGGCTAAACAGGCGGCGCAGACTCTTTCTTTTGCCGCTACAGAGCAAAAAAACAACGCTCTTAGCAAAGCGGCGCAGGCCCTAACGCAAAACACCGCGGCCATTTTGGCCGCCAACCAAAAGGATTTGGAAAACGGCCGTGCCGCCGGGTTAACCGCGGCGCTGTTAGACCGTTTAACCGTTACCGAGCAGCGGGTGGCCGATATGGCCGCTGGACTGACTGAGTTGGTGCATGAGGCCGACCCGGTGGGCGAGGTTGTAACCGGGGCCAAGCGCCCTAACGGCCTATTGGTGCAGCAGGTGCGGGTGCCAATGGGGGTAATTGGCATTATTTACGAGGCCCGGCCGAATGTTACGGTAGACGCCTTTGGCATTTGCCTAAAGGCGGGCAATGCCGTTATTTTGCGCGGCGGAAAAGAGGCCATTGAAACCAACAAGGTATTGGCTAAGATTTTGCAAAACGCTGTGCTGGCTGTCGGCCTGCCAAAGGGCACCGTGCAGCTTATAACCAACACCACCCACGAAAGCGCCAACGAGTTAATGCGCTGCAACACGCTGGACCTATTAATTCCGCGCGGGGGCGCACGGCTGATTAACGCCGTTGTGCAAAACGCTACGGTGCCGGTTATTCAAACCGGGGTAGGCAATTGCCACGCGTATGTAGACGCCTCGGCCGACCTTGAAACGGCGGCAAAAATTGTAGAAAACGGTAAATGCTCGCGCCCCAGCGTCTGCAACGCGCTGGAAACTTTGTTGGTACACCGCAGCATTGCCGAGCAGGCGCTGCCTGCCATTGCCAAAAGGCTGGCGCCGCACGGGGTTGAGCTGCGCGGCTGCGCCGAAACCTGCCGCATTTTAAGCGGGGTAACGCCTGCCGCCGAGCAAGACTACGCCACCGAGTTTTTAGATTACATTTTGGCGGTGCGCGTGGTAAACAGTTTTGAGGAGGCGCTGGCGCACATTCGCCGGTATTCCACCGGGCACAGCGAGTGCATTATTACCAAGGATTATAACAACGCCGAGCGCTTTGTAAACGAGCTGGACAGCGCCGTGCTTTACATTAACGCCTCTACCCGGTTTACCGACGGTGGGCAGTTTGGCATGGGCGCCGAAATTGGCATTTCTACCCAAAAGCTGCACGCACGCGGCCCTATGGGGCTAAAGGAGCTTACCAGCACCAAGTATATTGTGCGCGGGGCCGGGCAAATTAGAGAATAACGGGTTAAAGAAGGGGTAAAATGAACGAGAAAAAGGGCTTTGGGTTAAAAAACTTTTGGCTGCCGCTGTTTATTTTTGCGGCCGTTGTTATTGTTTTTTACAAAACCTTAGATTCTTTACCGGGCATTGTAGCCGGAATTGGCGCTATTCTTTCGGTGCTTTCGCCGTTTATTATGGCGCTGATTTTTTCGCTGCTGCTGTACAAGCCCACCAATAGCTTAGAGCAGTTTTTTAAAAAACGCAAAGCCCCTTTTGTTAAAAACCACGCGCTGGGGCTGGCCGTGCTGCTAAGCTATGTGGGGTTTATTTTAATTTTAACCGCCCTGCTGTATGTTATTATTCCTAAAATTATTAGCAGCATTACCAGTCTGGTAAGCAATGTACCGTATTATTATGACACGGTTTTAGCCTACCTAAAAAGCGTGGCCGATGAAAACGGCAAGGTGCTGGGGGTAGAGGTTGCAAAAATTAAAGACTACATTTCGTTAGATACGGTGCTTTCCTACTTTAGCTTAGAGCGCCTTACCGGCTACCTTTCGGGCATTACCAAGGCAACCGGCTTTGCGCTGCATTTGTCGCTGGCGTTTGTGGCCTCTATTTACATGCTGCTGGGGCGCAAACAGCTGGTAAAAACGGCCGGGCGGTTGCTGGCACTGTTTATTCCGCATGGCAGGGTTACCCGGCTGCACGGCTACCTTTCACGCTCCTGCGCCATTTTTTGCAACTACCTTTACAGCCAGTGCTTAGACGCTATGCTAATGGCGCTGCTAAGCTTTACGGTGCTTTCTATTGCCCGAATACCCTACGCGCTGCTGTTGGCGGTGGTTATGGGTCTGTGTAATTTAATTCCTTACTTTGGCGCGTTAATCAGCGGTGTGCTGGTAGTAGGCGGCACGCTAATTTCAACCGGTAATTTTGTGCAAACCTTAATTGCGCTGGCCTGCGTCATTGGGCTGCAGCAGCTGGACGCTAATTTTATGCAGCCACGCGTGGTTTCGCAGTCGGTGGGGTTAAAGCCTATTTATGTTTTGTTTGCCATTACGGTGGGCAACGGCCTGTTCGGGCTGCCCGGCGTGCTGCTGGGGGTTCCGGCCTTTGCCGTTATTCGTATGCTGGTGGTAGATTACATGAACTCTCTAAACGGGGAGGACACCCCGCTGGTAAAACGGCAGCTGGCCGCCCGCGGGGAGCCGAATCAAGGCGCAGAGCCTGCCCAAAAAAACAACGAACAACGGGAGCGTTAAAGAAAAATGCCGAAAAAAGCAGAATATACTAACGAAAGCATTTCAAAATTAGAGGGGGCCGACCGGGTTCGCAAACGCCCTGCGGTTATTTTTGGGTCGGACGGCTTAGAGGGCTGCGAACATTCAATTTTTGAAATTATTTCAAACTCTATTGATGAGGCGCGCGAGGGCTACGGCAAAAAAATTATTGTAACCGTGTATGCCGACGGCTCTATTGAGGTGCAGGACTTTGCCCGTGGCGTTCCGGTAGATTTTAACAACAAAGAAAACTGCTTTAACTGGGAGCTTTTGTTTTGCGAAATGTACGCCGGCGGTAAGTACAACACCAACGGCGGCGAGAATTACGAATTCTCCTTAGGGTTAAACGGCTTGGGTCTTTGCGCCACGCAGTACGCCTCGGAATTTATGACGGTTGAGGTAAAGCGCGACGGCTTTATTTACCATTTAGCATTCCAAAAAGGGCAGAATGTTGGGGGGCTGAAAAAAGAGCCTTACGCGGGGAAGGATACCGGAACAAAGATCCGCTGGAAGCCGGATTTAGAGGTTTTTACCGACATTGAAGTGCCGCTGGAGTTTTATTTAGATATTTTAAAACGGCAGGCGGTGGTAAATGACGGGCTGCTGTTTTTACTGCGGTACCAAAGCGGCAATAAGTTTGAAAATTACGAATTTCAGTACAAAAACGGTATTTCCGACTATGCTGCCGAGCTGGTTGCCGATAAGGCCCTAACGCCGCTGCAGTTTTGGCAAACCGAGCGGGTGGGTCGCGATAGGGAGGACCGCCCCGATTACAAGGTTAAAATTAACGCGGCGGTAACCTTTTCCAACCAGGTGCATTTAAAAGAGTATTACCATAATTCCAGCTACTTAGAGCATGGCGGCTCGCCGGAAAAGGCCGTTCGGTATGCCTTTGTAGCCCAAATAGATAACTATTTAAAGCAAAACAACAAGTACCAAAAAAACGAGAGCAAAATTTCGTTTGCCGATGTGGAGGAATGCTTGGTTATTGTAATTTCCTCCTTTTCTACGCAAACCTCTTACGAAAACCAAACCAAAAAGGCCATTAACAACCGCTTTATTTACGAGGCCATGGCCGACTTTTTTAAGCACCAGTTAGAGGTTTATTTTATTGAAAACCACGCCCAGGCCGAAAAAATTGCCGAGCAGGTTTTAATTAACAAGCGCAGCCGTGAGCGCAGCGAGCGCGAGCGCTTAAATTTAAAAAAGACACTGCAAACCGGTAACGACATGGCCAACCGGGTGCAAAAATTTGTAGATTGCCGCAGCCGCGATGTTGCCGAGCGGGAGCTTTACATTGTAGAGGGCGATTCGGCCTTAGGCTCTTGTAAATTAGCGCGGGACGCGGCCTTTCAGGCCATTATGCCGGTGCGCGGCAAAATTTTAAACTGCCTGAAAGCCGAGTACGACAAAATTTTTAAAAGCGACATTATAACCGATTTATTAAAGGTTTTGGGCTGCGGGGTAGAGGTGCGTTCTAAGGCCAACAAAAATCTTTCTAATTTTGATCTGCAAAATCTGCGCTGGAACAAAATTGTAATTTGTACCGATGCCGATGTTGACGGTTTTCACATTCGCACCTTAATTTTAACCATGATCTACCGGCTAATGCCCACCCTAATTCGCGAGGGCAAGGTGTTTATTGCCGAAACGCCGCTGTACGAAATTAACACCAAAAGCATGACCTATTTTGCCTACGATGAAAACGAGAAAAAAGAAATTTTAGAAAAAATAGGCAACGAAAAATGCGAACTGCAGCGCTCAAAGGGGTTGGGCGAAAACCAGCCGGATATGATGAACCTTACAACCATGAACCCCGAAACCCGGCGGTTGATTAAAATTATGCCGGAGGACGCCGAGCGTACCTCGGAGGTGTTTGATTTACTGCTGGGAGACAATTTGGCCGGCCGTAAGGACTATATTTCGGAAAACGGCTACCTGTACATGGAGGAGGCCGACATTAGCTAACGCCCGCAAACCGTAGTCCTTAGGCTTTTTGCCAGCCAAAAATTAAGGAGGGTTAAACCTTTATGCCACCTAAGAAAAAAGCAAGCGCCGCAAAGCCCAAAAACGCGGCGGCCGCTTATATTGCCGGTGCCGGCACGATTGTTGACCAGCAGGTAACCGAAACGCTGAAAAACAATTTTATGCCCTATGCTATGAGCATTATTGTTTCCCGTGCCATTCCGGAAATTGACGGTTTTAAGCCGTCGCACCGTAAGCTGCTGTACATGATGTATACCATGGGGCTGCTAAACGGCGGAACCATTAAATCGGCCAATATTGTGGGAAGAACCATGCAGTTAAACCCGCACGGCGACGCCGCTATTTACGATACCATGGTGCGCCTTTCAGAGGGCAATGGTGCGCTGCTGCACCCGTTTGTGCGCTCTAAGGGCAGCTTTGGTAAGGCCTATTCGCGGGATATGCAGTGTGCCGCCGCCCGTTACACCGAGGCTAAATTGGCCCCCATTTCGGCCGAATTGTTTGCGGATATTGATAAAGATACCGTAGATTTTGTAGACAATTACGACGCCTCTATGAAAGAGCCTACTCTGTTGCCGGTTACCTTTCCTACGGTGCTAATTAACGCCAACATGGGTATTGCCGCCGGCATGGCCAGCTCTATTTGCTCGTTTAATTTAGAGGAGGTTTGTAAAACCACCATTGCCCTAATACGGGATGAAAACGCCGATTTGTTTGAAACCCTAATTGCGCCGGACTTTTCAATTGGCGGGCAGCTGCTGTACGACCGCGCCGCCATGGAGCGCATTTACGAAACCGGGCGCGGCGGCTTTAAGGTGCGCGGCGTTTACAGCTACGATAAAGCGGCCAACTGTATTGATATTACCGAAATTCCGCCCACCACCACGATTGAGGCGATTATTGAAAAGGTTATTGAGCTTTGCAAGGCGAAAAAGATTACCGAAATTAACGATATTCGCGATGAAACCGACTTAACCGGCCTTAAAATTACCATCGACCTAAAGCGCGGTGCCGACCCGGAGCGGCTGATGAACCGCTTGTTTAAAATGACGCCGCTGCAGGATACTTTTTCCTGCAATTTCAACATTTTAATTGCCGGCTCCCCTAAGGTTATGGGTATTCGCGAAATTTTAAACGAGTGGATTGCTTTTCGGCGGGAGTGTGTGCGCCGCCGCGTTTATTTTTCGCTGAATAAGGCCAAAGACCGGCTGCACCTGCTAAAGGGCTTAGAAAAAATTTTACTGGATATTGATAAAGCCATTAAAATTATTCGCGAGACCGCCGAGGAAAAAGAGGTGGTGCCGAATTTAATGATTGGCTTTGGCATAGACCAAATTCAAGCCGAATATGTAGCCGAAATTAAATTGCGCCACTTAAACCGGGAATATATTATGAACCGGTTAAGCGATATTGAGCAGTTAGAGGCGCAGGTGGCCGATTTAACCGAAACGCTGCAAAGCAAGCGCCGCATTAACAGCATTATTGTAAAAGAGCTGGAGGGCGTTATAAAAAAACACGCCCAGCCGCGTAAAACCGCCGTGCTTTACGATGTAGACCTTTCGACCGAGGCCGAGGAAGAACCGGTAGATACCTCGCCGGTGCATTTGTTTTACACGCAACAGGGCTACTTTAAAAAAATTACCCCGCAATCGCTGCGCATGAGCGGCGAGCAAAAGCTAAAAGAGGGCGACGCGGTGCAAACAGAGCTGCTTTCCTCCAACAACGCCGAGCTGCTGTTTTTTACCAACAAGTGCCAGGTGTACAAGGCAAAAGCAACCGATTTTTCTGACGGAAAGGCCAGCCTGCTGGGCGAGTATTTGCCCGCTAAGCTGGAAATGGAAAACGACGAGCACACCGTTGCCATGATTGCCACCACCGACTATAAGGGCTTTTTACTGTTTGTTTTTGAAAACGGGCGCGTAGCTAAAATAGATTTAGCTGCCTACCAAACCAAAACCAACCGCAAAAAATTAATTAAAGCGTATACCGATAAATTCCCCCTGCACAGCATTTTGCATTTGCAGCAGGAGGGCGAGGTGCTGTTAACCTCTACCAACGGGCGTATGCTGCTGCTGCACACCGGGGCGCTGGCCACCAAAACAACCAAAAACAACAGCGGTGTAGCGGTTATGACGCAAAAACGCGGCCAGCGGGTGCTTAGCGTGCAGCCCTACACTGAGGGCATGCTGCAAAAACCGCACCGTTACCGCACCAAAACCCTGCCCGCTGCCGGCAGCGTAAAAACGGCCGAGGAGCAGGGCGACCAATTAAGCCTGCTTTAGGCCGGCGTTAGGTTTGCTGATGCCCAAAACCGTCCAAAAGTGTTTTGGTCTAAAAAGGTGTTGCATCAGCGCTTTGGCGCGTGAAAAGTAATTCGTTTTATTGAATAAAAAGTTTTTTTACAAAAAAATACCGTCCCGGCGGTAAACCGGGGCGGCAGTCAGCCTGTATATTAAACGGCAAAGATGTTAAAACTTGCAGTTGCCAAAAAAATGAATGAACCGTTTAAAATTCCTTTTGCTCTTTTAGCCTGCAATGTAACATCTGCTCTGCCAAATGCAAACGCTTTGTTTTTGTGGCAACTGCCTGTGGTTAAAATTTTTAACCGTAACGCCGTTGCCCGGCTGACAGTATTATTATAAACCTGCGGTGTAAATTTATTTATGCCAAATTTTACAAATTTGTTTAGGCTTGCCGCATTTTTGGTTGACAAAGCCGGCCTGCGGCGGTAAAATAAAAATAATTTGCAAAGCGCCTTTCGGGCCGCTTTATTAATGGAGGATTTTTTCAATGGCTAAAGAACTGGCAAAGGTTTACGACCCTTCCGAGGTGGAGGATCGCCTTTATGATTTTTGGCTGAAAGGCAATTACTTTCACGCCGAGCCGGACCCCTTAAAAAAACCGTATACAATAGTAATTCCGCCGCCGAACATTACCGGCCAATTGCACATGGGCCACGCGTTAGATAACACCCTGCAGGATATTTTAATCCGCTACAAGCGTATGCAGGGCTATTGCACCCTTTGGATGCCCGGCACCGACCATGCCTCTATTGCCACCGAGGCCAAAATTGTAGAGGCCATGCGGAAAGAGGGCCTTTCGAAGGACGATGTTGGCCGCGACGGCTTTTTAGAGCGCGCCTGGGCCTGGAAGGAAAAATTCGGCTCCCGCATTATTTCGCAGCTTAAAAAAATGGGTTCCTCCTGCGATTGGGAGCGCGAGCGCTTTACGCTGGACGAAGGCTGCTCCAAAGCGGTAAAAGAGGTTTTTGTTAATTTGTACGAAAAAGGCCTGATCTACCGCGGCGAGCGCATTATTAACTGGTGCCCGCACTGCAAAACCTCAATTTCAGACGCCGAGGTTGAATACGAGGAGCAGCAGGGCAAGTTCTGGCACCTGCGCTACCCGTTGGAGGACGGCAGCGGGTTTATTGAGCTGGCCACCACCCGGCCCGAAACCCTGCTGGGCGATACGGCCGTTGCCGTAAACCCCAAGGACGAGCGCTACACCGCCTTGGTGGGCAAAAACTTAATTTTACCGCTGGTTGGCCGTAAAATTCCAATTATTGCAGATGATTATGTTGAAATGGATTTTGGTACCGGCGTTGTTAAAATTACCCCCGCGCACGATCCGAACGATTTTGAGGTTGGCCTGCGGCACCAGCTGCCGGTGTTAAATGTGTTAACCGACGACGCAAAAATTGTGGCCGATTACCCCAAGTACGCCGGGTTAGACCGTTACGAGGCCCGCAAGGCCATTGTGGCCGATTTAGAGGCTGCCGGCGTGCTGGTTAAAACCGAGGACCACGCGCACAATGTTGGCACCTGCTACCGCTGCGGCACAACGGTAGAACCCCGCGTTTCCAAGCAGTGGTTTGTTAAAATGAAACCCTTGGCCGGCCCGGCTATTGAGGCCGTTAAAAAGGGCGACACCAAATTTGTGCCTGCCCGGTTTGAAAAAATTTATTTTCACTGGTTAGAAAATATTCGCGATTGGTGCATTTCCCGCCAGCTGTGGTGGGGGCACCGTATTCCGGCCTGGTATTGCGCCGAGTGCGGCGAGGTAACCGTTTCTAAAACCGTGCCGCAAAAATGCTGTAAATGCGGCGGCACGCACCTTACGCAGGATGAGGACACGCTGGATACCTGGTTTTCTTCGGCGCTGTGGCCGTTTTCTACCTTGGGCTGGCCTAACACCCAAAACCCTGATTACCAATATTTTTACCCCACTAACACGCTGGTTACGGGGTACGATATTATTCCGTTTTGGGTAATGCGAATGATGTTTTCGGGCTTAGAGCACACCGGCCGCGTACCGTTTGATACGGTTTTAATTCACGGTTTAGTGCGGGATTCTCAAGGCCGCAAAATGTCAAAATCCTTAGGCAACGGGGTAGACCCGTTAGAGGTTATTGACCAATACGGGGCCGACGCGCTGCGCTTTTCTTTGGCTACCGGCAACAGCCCGGGGAACGATATGCGCTACATTGAGGAGCGCGTAATTGCCAGCCGCAATTTTGCCAACAAAATTTGGAACGCGGCCCGCTTTGTGCTAATGAATCTGCCGGAAAACGAGCCGGCACCCAACATTCCGGCGCATTTGGCGGCCGAGGATAAATGGATCCTTTCAAAATTCAATACCTTAGTGGCCGAGGTTACCGCGAATTTAGATAAATTTGAATTAGGCCTGGCCGTTTCTAAGCTTTACGATTTTATTTGGGATGTATTTTGCGATTGGTACATTGAGCTGGCCAAAATTAAATTAAACGGCGAAAACGAGCAGGAAAAAGCCACTGCCAGGGCCGTGCTGGTTTATGTGTTCTCTGAAACCTTAAAGCTGCTGCACCCCTTTATGCCCTTTATTACCGAGGAAATTTGGCAAACCCTGCCGCACAGCGGCGAAACTATTATGACCGCCCCCTGGCCGCAGTTTAACGCAGCACTGGCGTTTACCGAGCAGGAAAACGAGCTGCAAAAAATTATTGAGGCCATTCGCGCGGTTCGCAATCGCCGCAGCGAAATGAACGTTCCGCCCTCTAAAAAAGCTAAGCTGATTGTTTGCACCGAGGATAAAGAAACCTTTAAAGCCGGCGCCGCCTTTTTACAGCGACTTGCGTTTGCCTCCGAGGTTACGGTGGCCGACTCCTGCAGCAGCGACGGGGCCGTTTGCGTTGTAACAAGCAGCGCCTCGCTTTACATGCCGCTTAGCGATTTAATTGATTTTAAAGCCGAACTGGCCCGCCTGCAAAAGGAGCTTGAAAAAGCCGAGGGCGACAAGCAATTTGCCGAGAAAAAGTTAAATAACCCCGGGTTTGTTGCCAAGGCGCCTGAGCAGGTTATTTCCGCCCAACGGGAGCAGCTGGCCAAAACCTTAGAAAAAATTGAAATGCTGCAAAACAGCATGAACGATTTAAAAAAGCAAATGTAATATTCTGCACCCCTTTTAGGGGCAAGCGGCTGCCGCGTAAACCGGCGGCCGTTTTGCAAATTACCGTGTTTGGTTGAAAGGTGAAAAATGAGCAAGGCGTTAGATTATATTCATTCTTTAAACCGGTTTGGCATAAAGCCGGGGTTGGAGCGTATTACGCTGCTGCTAAAGCTGGTTGGCAACCCGCAAAATAACCTGCAGTGCGTGCAGGTGGCCGGCACCAACGGCAAAGGCTCAGTTTGCTGTATGCTCTCGAACATTTTTAAGGCTGCGGGCAAAAAAACGGGGCTGTTTATTTCCCCCTATGTGGTTTGCTTTAACGAGCGTATTCAAATAAACGGGGAGTATATTCCCACCCCGGCGTTAGAGCAGCTGTGCGAGCGGCTGCGCCCGGCGGCCGAGCAGGTTGCAAAACAACTGGCCGACCCGGTAACCGAATTTGAGTTTATTACCGCGCTTGCCTTTTTGTGGTTTTATCAAAACAGCTGCGAGGTAGTGGTGCTGGAAACGGGCCTGGGCGGCCGGTTAGATTCTACCAATGTAGTAGCCCAAAATTTAGTTAGCGTTATTACCAAAATTAATTTAGACCACACCCGCGTACTGGGCAGCACCGTGGCGCAAATAGCCGGCGAAAAATGCGGCATTATAAAGCCAGGCAGCGCAGTTATTAGCTCAAACGAGCAGCTGCCGGCGGCCGCGCAGGTTATTCTGCAGGCTGCGGCCCAAAAAAACAACCGGCTTATTTTGGCTAATACCCAAGAGATGAGCAAGGTTACCGTTACCCCGTTTGGCAGCAGCTTTTGCTACCGCGGGCTAACCTTAAAAATTAATTTGCCGGGGCGGCACCAGCTTTTTAACGCAGCGCAAAGCGTAGAGGCCGCACTGTATTTAGGCCTGCCAAAAGCCGCTATTGTAAACGGCCTTGCGGCGGCGCAGTTCCCCTGCAGGTTAGAGGTGCTGCAAAAAGAGCCGCTAATTTTAATAGACGGCGCCCACAACCCCGACGGCGCCGAAACCTTAGCGGCCTATTTAAAAGAGTTTAACCTGCGGCCAGCCGCAGTTGTTGGCATGATGGCGGATAAAGACTGCGCCCGTGTGCTGCAAACGGTGGCGCCGCTTTGTGCCAAGCTTTTTACGGTTACGGTGCAGGCAAACCCGCGCAGCCTACCGGCCGAGCAGCTTGCGGCGCTGGCCAAAAATTACGCTCCCGGCGTTACGGCGGCTAAAAATTACGGCCAGGCGCTGCAGCAGGCCTTTGCCCTGCAGCAAAATGGCGGCTGCCCGGTTGTTCTTTTTGGCTCGCTTTATTTGGCCGCTGACCTGCGGCCGCTGGTGCAGCAGCACCTAAAAAATGCGGCGCAAAATTTTTAGCCCGCGAAACTAATTTTTAAATTGACAAAATTCCCCTAATTCTTTATAATAATAGGTAATATCTTAGAAAGGGTGCAGCAAATGGCATATTATTTTAACGAACCTTCCAGAACCTTTAACGAGTATTTATTGGTGCCCGGGTATTCCTCGGCCCAGTGCGTGCCGGCCAATGTTTCTTTAAAAACGCCGGTAGTAAAGTTTAAAAAGGGGCAGGAGGAATGCCCGCTTACCATGAACATTCCGCTAACCTCGGCCATTATGCAGTCGGTTTCGGGGGATCGTTTGGCTGTAGCCTTAGCCAAGGAGGGCGGCATTTCGTTTATTTACGGCTCGCAATCGGTGGAGAGCGAGGCCGCCATGGTAAAAAAAGCCAAGGATTATAAAGCCGGCTTTGTACGCAGTGACTCTAACATTACGCCCGACGCCACCCTGGCCGATATTATTGCCCTAAAGCAAAAAACCGGTCACTCTACCGTAGCGGTAACGCAAAACGGCCAACCCAACGGCAAGCTGCTTGGCATTGTTACCAGCCGCGATTACCGCATAAGCCGTATGCAGCCGGATGAAAAGGTTTCGGCGTTTATGACGCCGCTGGAAAAGCTGATTACCGCAACTGACGGCGTAAGCTTAAAAGAGGCTAATAACATTATTTGGGATAACAAATTAAACTCCCTGCCGGTAGTGAATGAAAACGGCAATTTGTGTTATTTTGTATTCCGAAAGGACTACGATTCCCACAAGAACAACCCGTTAGAGCTGTTAGATAGCGGCAAGCGTTATGTGGTAGGCGCCGGCATTAACACGCGCGATTACGCCGAGCGGGTGCCCGCGCTGGTGGCGGCCGGAGCCGATGTGCTTTGCATAGATTCCTCCGAAGGGTTTTCGGAGTGGCAAAAGCTTACCTTAGAATATATTCGCAAAAACTACGGCGACAAAGTTAAGTGCGGCGCCGGGAATGTAGTAGATCGCGAGGGCTTTTTATTCTTGGCCGAGTGCGGCGCCGATTTTGTAAAGGTTGGCATTGGCGGCGGCTCTATTTGCATTACCCGCGAGCAAAAGGGTATTGGCCGCGGCCAGGCAACCGCGTTAATAGAGGTTTGTAAAGCGCGGGACGAATACTTTGCTAAAACCGGCATTTATGTTCCGGTTTGCTCCGACGGCGGCATTGTACATGACCACCACATGACCTTAGCTTTAGCCATGGGAGCCGACTTTTTAATGCTGGGCCGGTACTTTGCAAGGTTTGATGAAAGCCCCACCAACAAGCTTTCTATTGGCGGGAACTATGTAAAAGAATATTGGGGCGAAGGCTCTAACCGCGCTCGGAACTGGCAGCGGTACGATCTAGGCGGGGATAAAAAGCTTTCCTTTGAAGAAGGGGTAGATTCTTATGTTCCTTACGCCGGCACACTGAAGGATAATGTAAACCTTTCGCTCAGCAAGGTGCGCTCTACTATGTGCAATTGCGGGGCGTTAAGCATTGAGGAATTGCAGCAAAAAGCCAAGCTCACCTTAGTTTCGGCCACCAGCATTGTTGAGGGCGGCGCGCATGATGTTATTCAGAAGGATACTTCTGTTAATATTATTAAATAATTTTTTGGAGGATGACGAGATGAAAACTTGCCCAAATTGTAACACCACCCTGCAGGAAAACGACCGCTTTTGCCCCGCCTGCGGCATTGCCGTAGCAACCGAACCGCAGCCCACCCAGCAGCAAACAGCAGGGCGGCAGACTGCCCCGCAGCAGCCGCCGGTTGCGCCCGTGCAAAACCAGGCCCCGAACTACACCGTGCCGCCGGTACAGCCGCCCTTTGTGCAGCCCCCGTACTCGGCCGCCCCGCAGCGTAAAATGAGCGGCGGAATGTTAGCATGGTCTATTATTAACATTGTGCTGGGTGTATTATTCGGCCTTCCAACCCTAGTGCTGGGCATTGTTGCAACCGTTAAAACCGCCCAGGCCGCTAAAGCATTTACCGATTACGAAGAGCAGGCAATGTTAAAAACCGCCAAAACCCTAAATTTAACCGGCACCATTATTGCCGGGGTAATACTAATTTTATTGGTAGCAATAGGGGTTGTTTTAGGTTCAGCCTTTGGCGAGCTGATTAGCGAGGCCATTAACAACGGCGTTTATTATTAAAAACTAGCTAATGCGGGCGCCCTTAAACACCCGTTTAAAGGGCACCGCAGAATTTGGCTTTAAAAGGCTTAAAGTAATGTAAAAAACACCCGCCGGCATTGTGCAAATTCAGCACGACCGGCGGGTGTTATTTGCGGCGTTTCTGTTGCGTTATTGTTTTTCTGCGGGTAGGTGCAGCAAAATGTCTTGTAAGCAAAAACCCGCAGAATTCTGCGGGTTTTTAAGAGTGCGGGGACAGTTGGCATTGGCCGGTTTAGGGGCAAAACGCAAAGGGGTGCTATTTTTCTTTTAAAAATAAAATGCGCTCTTTGTAATCGGGCAAAAACTCGGCAATTAGGGCGTAAAAGGCGCGGCTGTGGTTGTGGTGCTTTATGTGCGCCAATTCGTGTACAATTACATAATCAATAATTTCGGGCGGGTAGATCATAACCCGGCAGGAAAAATTTAAGCTGTTTTTCGCCGAGCAGCTGCCAAACCTGGTTTTCGCGCTGTTAATTTTAACGGCCGAAGGCGTCAGCTGCATTCGCTTTGCAAAATACTGCACCCGAGGCGGAATGTACCGCTCGGCGGCGGCCTTTAAAAGGGGCAGCTGTTCTTCGCCAATGGCGGCAATGTTAAGGCTGCGGCTTTGCTGCTTGCTTAGGGCCTTTTGCAGCCAGCCTTGGTGCTGTAAAACAAAGCGCTCAATTTCGGCTTTTTTGGTGTGCAGCGGGGCGCGCACTGTAACGGTAAGGTCCCGCCCAACCTCTAAGGCCAGGGTGCGGCGGCCGGAGCGAACAATTCGGTATTCCATAACGGCAAAACCTCCGCTTTTATTGTAGCAAAAAAAGCCGGCTTGCACAAGCATTAATTGAAAAGGAATGGCAGAAAACAAAGAAAAACCGCCGTAAAACTTATAAAATATAGAATAATCTACAAATTTTGCTGGAATTTAATGTTTTATGAGAAAATCTATTGACATTTTGGCCCCGGCAAGATATATTTAATATTACGTTTATGCATCTGTGTTGAAAGAGCGGCTTCAAGTACTGCGCCGTAGCTTCTGCCCGCAGCGGGCAAGAAAGCTATGAAAAACCCTTTGCGGAGGGCGCTATACAGCGAGGCTGCGGGTATCGCGCAGAACTGTAACAGTTTTCGCGGCACTTTGTGTCCGCAAAGGGGGATGCTTAAATGGCAGAAAATAATAATATTGTTGCGCTGAAAAACATTACGGTTTCGTTTGACGGCCAGCCCGTACTGCGGGATTTTTCACTGGCCATTCAAAACAAGGAGTTTGTTACCCTGTTGGGGCCTTCGGGCTGCGGTAAAACAACCACCTTACGCTTAATTGCCGGCTTTTTAACGCCGGATAGCGGGGAAATTTTGTTTGACGGCCGAAAAATAAATGGTGTTCCGGCTTACAAACGGCAGGTGAACACCATTTTTCAGCGTTATGCCCTGTTTCCAAACATGAATGTTTACGACAACATTGCCTTTGGGCTAACGGTAAAACGGGTGCCGAAGAAAGAAATTAAAGAGCGCGTTACCGAAATGCTGAAAATGGTAAACCTTACGGGGTACGAAAAGCGGGATGTGAACAGCCTTTCGGGCGGGCAGCAGCAGCGGGTGGCCATTGCCCGGGCCATTATTAACCGGCCCAAGGTGCTGCTGTTAGACGAACCGCTGGCCGCTTTAGACCTTAAAATGCGTAAGGATATGCAGGTGGAACTAAAAAACATTCAGCAAACTTTGGGCATTACCTTTGTTTTTGTAACGCACGACCAGGAGGAGGCCCTGGCCATGTCAGATACGGTTGTAGTAATGAACGACGGTGAAATTCAGCAGATCGGCACACCGCAGGATATTTACAACGAGCCCAAAAACGCCTTTGTGGCCGATTTTATTGGCGAGTCTAACATTTTAGACGGCGTAATGAAAAAGGACTTTTTAGTAAACTTTTTTGGCCACGATTTTGAATGTTTAGACCGCGACTTCGCCCCGAACGAAAGTGTAGATGTTGTAATTCGGCCGGAGGATGTTGACATTGTGCCGCCCCAAATGGGCCGCCTGGTTGGCGAGGTAACCTCGGTTACCTTTATGGGCGTGCATTACGAGATTATTATTGATATTGACGGCTTTAAGTGGATGATCCAAACCACCGAGGAATCTAAGGTAGGGGACAGAGTCGGCCTTTCTATTGATCCGGACGCCATTCACATTATGCACAAATCCAAATACTCCGGGCTTTACGGCGATTACAGCTCCTTTAGCGATGAAATGGATCCCCTTTCGGATTTTGGGGAGGCAGAGCTGTGAACCGCCGCACCTTTGGCAGCAGGCTGGTGGCCTCGCCCTACCTGCTGTGGATGGTTTTATTTATTGTTGTGCCGCTGCTAATGGTTGTTTATTACGCCTTTACCGACAAAACCGGCGCCTTTACCACCGAGCACATTTTTGCCCTTTCCCGCTACGGGCAAACGCTGGGAATTTCGGTTTTGTATGCGTTTATTGCAACGGCAATTTGCTTTTTTATTTCCTTTCCCTTTGCTTATTTTATGGCGCGCAGCGCAAAAAACCGGCAGCGGGTTATGATGCTGCTGGTTATGCTGCCAATGTGGATGAACTTTTTAATCCGCATTTATTCCTGGATCACCATTCTTTCCAACACCGGCATTATTAACACCCTGCTGGGCAAGCTGGGTATTGGCCCGGTGCAGCTCATCAACACCCCCGGCGCGGTAATTTTAGGTATGGTCTACAACTTTATTCCGTACATGATTCTGCCCATTTATTCGGTTATGTGCAAAATTGACCGCCCGCTGTTAGAGGCGGCCGACGACTTGGGCTCCGGCGCGTGGATGAAATTAAAGCGCATTATTTTGCCGATGAGCGTACCGGGCATTGTTTCGGGCGTTACCATGGTATTTGTGCCGGCGGTTAGCACTTTTTACATTTCGCAAAAGCTGGGCGGCGGCAAAACGCTGTTAATAGGCGACGCCATTGAGGCGCAGTTTATGAACACCGGGAACTACAATTTGGGGGCTTCGCTCTCATTGGTTCTTATGGTTATGATTTTAATTAGCATGTTTTTTATGAACCGCTTTGCCGATGAGGACGGAGGGGTGCTGATATGAAACATTTTTGCAAAATTTACATTGGCCTGGTGTTTTTATTTTTGTTTGCGCCGCTGTTGGTTATTTTAATCTACTCGTTTAACCAAAGCAACAGCTCCTCGGTTTTTACCGGGTTTTCGCTGCAATGGTACCGCGCACTGTTACAGGATACCGAGCTGATCAACGCCTTAAAAAATTCTATTATTTTAGCGGTGCTTTCCTCGGTTATTGCTACCGTTATTGGCACGGCGGCCGCTGTTGGCATACACGCCTTTAGACGCAAATGGACTAAAAGCGTTGCCATGACGGTTACCAACATTCCAATGATGAACCCGGACATTGTAACCGGCATTTCTATGATGCTGCTGTTTGTGTTTGTTGGGGTTTTGGTTGGCACCAAAAGCGTGCTGGGCTTTACCACTCTGCTTATTGCGCATATTACCTTTAATATTCCTTATGTGTTGCTTTCGGTTATGCCAAAGCTAAACCAAACCGACGCGCACCTTTCCGAGGCGGCCGAGGATTTGGGCTGCACGCGGTTAAAATCCTTTTTTCGGGTTATTTTGCCGGCAATCTCCTCCGGCATTTCTACCGGGTTTGTTATGGCCTTTACCCTGTCGTTAGACGATTTTGTAATTAGCCACTTTACCAGCGGCTCCGACTTTCAAACCCTGCCAATCTTAATTTATTCCATGACGAAAAAGCATGTTCGAATGGATATTTACGCCCTTTCTACCGTGGTGTTTATTGCGGTGCTGGTGCTGCTTATTTTAAATAACATTGGCAAGGGGGAGGACCCCGTGCAGCGCGAGGCCTCGGTAAAGGCGCGCCGGGCTAAAAAAGCAGCTAAGCCCGTGGCCGACCGCAACAAAACGGTTGTGCCAAGGGTTTGCAAGGTAACCTCGGTGCTGCTTGTGGCAGTGCTTTCGGCCTCGGTTATTATTTTTTCGGGCTACGCCAACAAAAACGCCGAGCCGCTGGTTGCCCTGCGGGGAACCTATACGCGCGATTTAGCCGGCACCACCTTAAATGTTTACAACTGGGGCGAATACATTTCCGACGGTTATGAGGACACCTTAGATGTAAACGCCGAGTTTGAGAAAATTACCGGCATTAAGGTAAACTACACCAATTACGATTCTAACGAATCTATGTACTCTAAGCTCAGCGGCGGCGGCATTGCGTATGATGTCATTATTCCGTCGGATTATATGATTGCCCGCATGGCTAACGAGGGCCTGCTGATGAAGCTGGATACCGCCAAGCTTACCAACTACAAGTACATTGACAGCGCTTACAAAAACGCTTATTTTGATCCGAATAACGAATATTCGGTTCCGTACTCGGTTGGTATGGTGGGTTTAATTTACGATAAAACCGTTATTTCGGCCGAGGACGCTGCCTCCTGGAAGGTGCTTTGGAGCGAAGAATACAAGCCCTACGGCATTTTAAACTTTAACAACCCAAGAGACGCCTTTGCAACGGCCCAATTTTTGCTGGGGCTGGATGTTAACAGCGAAAGCAAGGCCGACCTGCAAAAGGCTGCCGAAAAGCTAAAGCAGCAAAAGCCACTCATACAGTCTTATGTTATGGATGAGGTTTTTGACAAAATGGAATCCGGCGAGGCGGCCGTTGCGCCTTACTACGCCGGCGATTACTTTACCATGGCAGAAAATAACGAAAAATTGGCCTTTGCCTACCCTAAAGAGGGCACCAATATTTTTATTGACTCTATTTGTATTCCAAAAACCGCGCAGAATTATGAGGCGGCAATGCTGTACATAAACTTTTTGTTAGAGCCCGAAATTGCCCGCGCCAACGCCGAGTACATTGGCTACGCCAGCCCGAACACCGAGGTTGTAAACAACCCCGAATACGAATATTACCAAAACGAAATTTTGTACCCCACGGCGGCGCAAAAGCCTAAAACCAGCTATTTTGAGGATTTAAGCGACGAGCTGAAAAAAGAGATGGACCGTTTGTGGGAAAGCGTAAAGCTTTCGTAAAAAATACACCGTTTGGTTTGGCAAGCAGGAATTATTTAAACCTGCCGGCTGAACCGGGCGGTGTTTAACTGTTTTGACTTAGCGGGCAAGCAGCCCCCTGTTAGCCAAAATAAAGGGGTGTAAAAAAATGTGGGTGCTGTTTGCGTTTGGCTCGGCCCTGTTTGCCGGGCTTACGGCCGTTTTGGCCAAATGCGGAATTAAAAAAACCAATTCGGATGTTGCAACTGCCATTCGCACCATGGTGGTGCTGCTGTTTTCCTGGCTTATGGTGTGGTTGGCGGGCTCGGCCAATACTTTGGGCTCGCTGAGCGTTAAAACCTGGGTGTTTTTAATACTTTCCGGGTTGGCTACCGGGGCGTCCTGGCTTTGCTATTTTAAAGCGCTGCAGCTTGGGGATGTAAACAAGGTTGTTCCTATAGATAAATCCTCTACCGTGTTAACCATTTTGCTGGCCTGTGCCTTTTTGGGCGAGGCGCTTACCTGGTTAAAGGCCTTGGCCGTTTTGCTTATTGGGGTTGGCACCTTTTTTATGGTAGAAAAAAAGCAAGCAGAGCCCGAAAGGCCAAAGGGCAGGGGTTGGCTTTGTTACGCGGTGCTTTCGGCCGTGTTTGCCAGCTTAACCTCTATTTTAGCTAAGGTGGGAATAACCGGGGTAGAATCTAACCTTGGCACCGCCCTAAGAACCGGCGTGGTGCTAATTATGGCTTGGTTTATGGTGCTTTTAAAGGGTAAACAAAAGGCAGTTTTGGTAATCTCGCGGCGCGAGCTTTTGTTTATTTGCCTTTCGGGCATTGCAACGGGCGGCTCCTGGCTTTGCTACTACAAGGCGCTGCAGCAGGGCCCTGCCAGCGTGGTGGTACCAATAGATAAATTAAGCATTTTGGTTTCTATTGCTTTTTCGGCCGTCTTATTTCACGAAAAGCTTACCAAAAAAGCGGCTGTTGGCCTGTTGTTACTTGTTGCCGGCACCTTAGTGCTGCTCATTTAAATTTGCCGGTTTTGTGCGGCTAATTTAGGGTGAAAAAGCAAAAATTTTCTTTTTGGTGCAGCGCTGTTAAAAGTAATTTTCGCCCTCTCATTTGCGGTGCCAAGCTTACTTAAATAAGCCGAATATTACAGCAAAGCAATAGAACGCGCCGTAAGGCGAATAGAACAGAAAAAAGCAATTGCAAAACGCAATTGCTTTTTTCGTGTGCCGATTTTACAGAAAAGCAAACATCTAAAATTCCTTTTAAAACGCAGATAATTACCCTCTTCTTATCACTATAATTATTATAGCACAAAAGGGTGGATTTGGCAAGCATTTTTTGAAAATGTTTATACCTTTTTTAAGCATAAATAGGCTCTGTAATTCTCACGATTTCCGCCGGTTGCAAGGCATATCTTTTCGGCGGTTTCCGCCTTGGCTTTAAGCTCGTTTATCATATTTTCAAGCGACCGGTATTCAAGCAGCAGCCGATTATCCGACAGGGAATAGGCAAGTAATGTTTTAACCGTGTTTCGCACGTCGTTTTCACACGGAATGCTTTTTGTAAGCCCGCGGCATATAGCAGCGTGTAATATGTGTTCTTCTATTCCTTTTGACTGCGGGCAGGCGTCGTTGCCTTTTTCCATATGATAAAGACAGCGCCAGTATATCTTTTTAATGCCGTTTCTTGTCCATGTTTTCCGTCTGAACGGGCTGCCGCATACTCCGCAGAATAACAGCTCGCTTAATGCGTATTTGCCGCTGTATTTTCCAAGCTCGGTTATATAGTTTTCAGAAGAATGTCGCTTTGAGCTTCTTTTGGACATTTCCTTTTTGGCAAGCCAGGCAGTTTCGCGGTCGATTATGGCGGGGTGATTGTTGGATACCATATAGCGGTCCATTTCGCCGCAGTTTCGTATTACTTTCTTGCTTATAAGATTTGGGTGAAAGGACTTTTGGTACAGTATATCCCCGACATATTTTTCATTTGTAAGAATAGCCTTTATTCCGGCTTTCGACCATTCATATTTTCCGCGCGAGGTTTTAATTTGCCTGCTTTCAAGATGTTCCTTTATTTGCTCAAGAGTATTTCCTTGTATGTAAAGCGAATATATTTTCTTTACCGCATTTGCCTCTTCCGGAATAATGACTATTTCCTTTGTAAGCTTATCTCTGCGGTAGCCGAGTAAATTGAAGTTGCAGTTGTAGCTGCCGCTTTCCATCCGCTTGCGTATGCCCCACTTTATGTTTGCGCTTATGTTCTCGCTTTCTGCCTGCGCCAATACTCCGTATATGCCTATATATGTTTCGCTGTCCTCTGTAGTGTGTTAATGTTCTGCTCCTCAAAATATATTGCTATACCGAGCGACTTTAAAATGCGGATATATGAAATACAGTCAACAATGTTTCTTGCGTATCTTGATACGGATTTTATAAGGATAAGATCTATCTTACCGTTTTCACAGTCGCTTATCATACGCAGAAAGCTTTCGCGCTTTTTTACCTGAGTTCCGCTTATACCCTCGTCTGCATAAATTCCCGCAAAGCGCCATTTGGGATTTTTCCGTATATATTCTGTATAGTATGCCTTTTGAGTTTCATAGCTGTTTAACTGATCGTCAAGGTCGGTTGGATACCCTGCAATATGCGGCTACTCTGAGAGGTCTGTTAGGGTCAAACCGTGCGGCCTTGGCAGGGTCGGCGGGTATTTTGGTTACAATCTTTCTGCGTTCAGCCGCTGCCGTTTGCATTGCAGCTTTCCTTGCTTTCGTTGCTTATTACCGCTCCGTTTACAAATTCGGCGTAAAAGATACCGTTTTCATCTATGAGAAACCGAGATATTACCGTTTTTAAAATATCTGTATCTATTCCGGTCATAGGCTCAAGTGCGGCAAGGTATTCTTTTAAAGCGTCGGTCAGCGCTCCGCCGTTATCTGTTACGCAGCAATCGTATCTTTCGGCAGCTAAATTGAAAACAGCTTTCTTTGCTTCGTCAAACTGTAAACCATCGCGTAATAAAAGCACGCTCAAAAGTCTTTCCGAACGCTCGGCGACGGGGCTTGGAATATATGTTTTCCCGGTATGCTCGGCTGCGATTATATCCGGGTTGAGTATAGCCTTATTTACAAGCCTTAAAGCGTTTGAAAAGATATAATTATCATCGGTGTGCGCGAGTATTTTACACTTGCTCTGACATATCCATTTTGTTTCCTTGCCGTAGTTTCTTATGCGGGTTATTCTGTCCCCGCAGGCGGCACAAACGGTATGATACTTAAAATAGCGTATTATATCATTGTCCTTTTCACGCGTTCCGCCGTGCTTTTTTATACGAATATCCCGGGCTTTTTCAAAAGCTTCGGCGGATATGATTGCGGGATATTCGCTGTCGCCTGCATAATGCGGGTTTTCAAGTATCCTTTTTATGGCGTTTTTCGTCCATACGGTTTTATCTTTAAAATATACGACCTGTTCTTTTGTCAAACCGTCAGCGATTGCCGACAGACTTTTGCCGGACAGGTATTCATTGAATATTCTTTTAACCGTTTTCGCTTCCGACTGATTTACAAAGGGCTTAAATCTTCTTTTTTCGTAACCGAATAAAATCATTCTCAGTTCCATGCTATCCGCTCCTTAAAGGCTAAACCGCATTTGAGGTGAAAGGTTACATACTTATCCTCAAAATACGCTTTGTCTATTAACTCATCAAACAGCGGTCGGCTGAAAACTATTATTGCTTTCGGTTCGGTATCAAGAAAGCGTATAAGTCTTCGCAGCTCGTCTATACACTTTTCGTCGCCGTCTTCCGCAAGAACCTTTTTACGGCGGGATTTCAGCTTTAAAAGCGAGCTTTCAAGCTTTGAGCATTGCTCCGAAAAGGTTACGGCGTCCATACAGCTTTCTTTTTGCAGGGAAATATATAAATCCAGTTTTTCGGACAAAACGGATATTTCCTTGTCTATTTCGGATATTAACGAATCGGAGCAGGTTATTATTCTTCTCGCTTCGGTAAGCTTTGCGGCAATGTCTTTAAGCAGAACGTTCTCATTTTGGCGCAGCTTGTTGTAAAAGCGTATAAAGGTTCTGCCAATCACTTCCTCGGACATGGAATGTGAAAGGCATTTTTCTTCGGACACTTTGTTTTTTGAGCAGGCATAATAGCTTTCGCCGTTTACATATTTTATTTTAAACGAACGGCTGCAATATGCGCAATACAGCTTTCCGGCAAAAATGTTATTTCGGCTTTTGGATTTTGCGGTTCTTTTGGTATTTTCTTTTAGCTTTTCCTGCACAAGGTTAAAGGTTTCTTTGTCTATTATAGCCTCGTGGGTGTTCTGAACATAGTACTTCGGCAGCTCGCCTTTATTCTTTCTTTGCATAAGCGGCAAAACGGGCGGTGTAAAGCGTTTTTGAAAAAGTGCGTCGCCTGCATACTTTTCGTTTGAAAGAATATACAGTATACTGTTTGCTTTCCAAAAACGCTTTTCGGTGCCGTATTTACGGTTTAGAGCTTGGGCTATTTTTAAAAAGCCCATACCGGACAGGTACATACCGTAAACCTCACGCACGATCGCCGCTTCTTCGGGAACTGTAAATAACTCGTTATTTTTGGCTCTGAATCCGTAGGGCGCGCTGCATATGCTGTATTCTCCTATTTCAAGCCTCATTCTGTTTGCGGTTGAAACACGTTTTGAAGTCGCCAATGCTTCGGACTGTGCAAAGGCGCTTTTAACATACAGAATAAGCTCGGAATTAAGAGTTAAGGTGTCTATACGGTCATTTTCAAAAAATACCGATACGCCGTATTCTCTTAAAAGACGTATACTCTCAATACTCTCCAAGGCGTTTCTCGCAAAGCGCGATACGCTTTTAACATAAATGCGGTCGATTTTTCCGAGACGGCAATCGTTTAACATTCTTTTAAACTCATTCCGCTTTTCAACAGAAGTGCCGGTAATTCCTTCGTCTGCGTAAATATCTACCAAAACCATATTATCCGACTGGCTGATAAAATCGTGATAATAGTGCATTTGGGTGATAAAGGAATTTAACTGGTCTTCTTCGCTTGTGCTGACGCGGCAGTATGCCGCAACACGCAGCGTGCTGTTTTCGGAAGATTTATCTGCTTTAATAACTCTTACGGTTCGTTCTTCTGCACTCATTTTATTGCTCCCTTTCTTTGGTTTGAGAAGAGTTTATCTCAAATTCCAAAAAAGAGCCATTATGCGTTCGGGCTGAAACGCATACTTGACAGTCGTCAGACAATACAATCAGGATACAATACTTTTTTGAAGGAACGGCGCAGTTATCGGCATTGTTGCCCTCCACTCACAATACGTCAGTATTCTTTGGTCGGACGCCGCGCCGCTAAACAGCGCCGTTTTCTTACAAAATCTTTGACCCATTGCGAGAAAATTTTTTCGCTTATGAAGTCGAGGAATGCAGGAATACCGGCGTATTTCAAATGACGAGACAATATAATCGGACAAATTTTCCGCCATGGGAAGCATTGTACCCTGATTGTATTGTCTAAGCAAAGAACAGAGCTTTGCGAACCTTTCTTTTGAAATATCCCCTTTTTCGGTCAATCGCCTGAGCAGATCATAGGAAGCGGCAGCGGTAAGCCTTTCGGCAGTGCCGATTTCCATAATTTCCTCCTGTTATCTGGTCTGTAATTCTGCATACGACGTTTTGTTTCACCGATTTTACAGGTCAATCGGTTCTCCGAGAAACAAAAAGACGCATATCCGAACGGACAGCGTCTGCAAATTCATATAACGACCTTGCTCGGAGCCGCGGATGAAGTTACAGCGCCCTTTCGGACCGCAGAACTTTATTTCGTTACTCCTTCATAAATAGAACGTCTAATTATAGTATTCCTCAGGTTTTGCATTTTGTCAAGGGGTAAAATGAAATTTTTATAAATTTGTTGAAAAGCCGAAAAACTAAATAATATGTAAAATTAAAGCGATGTAATTCCAAAAGGTTTTTGCATCGCTTTAATTTTATCTCATTGGCAAAAATATATGTTCGTGAATCCGTCAAAAAAATTTTTAACCCTGACAGCGGTTGTCAGGGTTAAGCTGTAAGCTATCTCCGTGAAAGGAGGTAGGAGCAATATGGGAGCAGCCGAACGAAGACGGGAAATCATGCGCGTTCTTTGCCGCAGACGGCATGAAACGGTAAAAAATTTAAGCTTTGAGTTCGGCGTTTCCGAAAGAACAATTTTGCGGGATATTGAGGCTTTAAGTATTACGGAGCCTATTTATACGCAGTGCGGGCGCTATGACGGCGGCGTATATGTGACGGAGGGCTACAAAATGGACCGTATGTATATGACCGACAGCGAGCTTACAGTCTTGAATAAGCTGCTGCGCACAGCACGGCAAGGGTCTGTTTGCGATTTATCGGCTGATGAAACGAAAATACTTGAAACGCTTATTTCGCAGTATACAAAAATTTAAAAGGAGATTATTTATGACAAAAAAGGAAAAAGAATTATTTAAAAGCCTTTGTAGCTTTAAAGAGCATACGTTCGACAAAAAGCTGCTTTCGGCTGCAACGCCGAATGTTTTGGGGCATTTGTTTTTCAACCGTATGCAGGCTACGGCATACGGAACCTTAAAAAAGCACGGTTTGGCAGGTGCGGTAAACCGTGAATTTGCAAATTCGCTTAAGGCGGCATATGAGCAAAACATTGAAAAAAACCGCGATTTTTTCACCTGCGTGCGGTATTTGGGGGAAATATTATCCGATTGCGGCGATAAATACGCAATGCTTAAAGGCGCCTATCTTTGCAGACTGTACCCCGAGGGCTGCAGAACCTCAAACGATATTGACCTGCTTGTTAAGCCCGAGGATGTTACCGAAATAGGGAATATGCTTTCAGCCGCCGGGTTTAAGCAGGGAAATATACGAAACGGAGAATTTAAAGCCGCCTCAAGGCGGGAAATAATAGGATCTAAAATGACGCGCGGCGAGACTGTTCCTTACATTAAGGATGTGGGGCTTCCCGCTATGCGGTTTTTAGAGGTGGATATAAATTTTTCGCTTGATTATAAACCGGGGGACACAGGGCTTGTATGCGAAATGATAAACAACGCGGTTACCGAAGAATTTGATGACCTTCGGGTAAGAACCCTGCGGCGCGACGATTTTTTCATTCATTTGTGCAGCCATTTGTATAAGGAGGCTACAACTCTGCCCTGGGTTGAAATGATGCGGGATATGACGGCGTATAAATACGCTGACATTTATCTTTTGCTGTCAGGCGCCGACAGGGAGCAAACCGAAAATCTGTTTGAAAGGGCAAGAGAACTGGGAACGGAAAAAAAATGCGCCTTTGCGGTAATTAATACTTTGAGGCTTTTCAAGCTTGACAATTATTATGCCGTGGCGGCAGCCGAGGAAATACTTAAAAACGACCCGGAATTTATTCATACCGTTATATCCCCCAAGGATAAGAAAAAATATATTTATACCGAAAAGGATATTGTAAAAAGATTTTTTGCCAAAAACAGAAAATCGCTTTTAAGGGAGGCGGGAAGCATTGAAAAAGCTTGATATGAAACCGAACGGCACAAAGGGCTTTCTGTTTACCTTTTGCGGGCTGGACGGCTGCGGAAAAACGACTATGCTAATGCGCCTTAAAGCCGATTTGGAAAAGGAGCACGGCGTATTTCTTACAAAGCAGCCCACAAACGCCGTGCGTACATCGGATATATTCCGAACCTATATGGACTGCCCCGACCACGACGCTTACGATTACAGAAGTTTATCTCTCCTTGCCGCAAGCGACAGATTGCAGCACGGCAGCAGGGTAATAGAGCCGAGGCTCAATAAAGGTGATATTGTAATAAGCGACAGGTATTTTTATTCCTGCCTTGCCAATCTCAGAGCCAGGGGCTTTGAAAACGATAACTGGATCTATGAAATTGCAGGGGCGGTCATGAAACCCGACGCGGCGTTTTTCTTTGATGTGCCGGTGGAAACGGCGGTTAAAAGAGTGCGCAGCCGCGCTGCGGAAAAAAACAGATATATAGATATGGATTTGCAGTACAGGCTTCGCACCGAATATATTTCCATATGCAAGGCCAACGACGGCGTGCTTATTTCTACCGAAAATTCGGTGGAGGATTGCTATAACGCCGTAAAAAAAGAGGTAGAAAGGGTGATGAAAAAATGAAACCGAAAAAAAAGATTAAAGGTATTTTATCCGAGCTGAGCGGTGAAAAAAGAATTAAAAACAGCGCGCGTCTACAGGAGAATCTGGCGCTTGACAGCCTTTCAATGGTAACGCTGCTTATTGAAATTGAGGAACGGTTCGGAATAGAGCTGGATGAAAAGGATATGAATCCGTTCGATTTGGTTACGGTTAGCGATGCTATAAGGCTTGCAGAAAGGTATATTGGTGATAAAAATGAAGAAGTGCGTTGAACTGCCGATATATGAACCGATTTACAGTACGTACCAATATCAGGGCTCCGGGGCGGGGATAATCAACAATGAAAGCTCCGTAAGAAATTGGTATTTAAATGAGGTGATGAATCTACGGTGTACTCGTTCTTTCCTTAAAGGAAGCGGCAGCCCGTCTATTGATATTCTCAATTCGTCGTTATATTCAAATCCTTACATTGAAAGGAATTTACTTTCAGCCGCATTTCTTAATGGGTGTGTCGGTCAGGTTATACGAAATGTGATCGATTCGGGATATTATTTGTACTTTACGGGTATAGACGATTATTATGTCAAAAACAAAAGCCTTTACAAAACAAGACATCTGTACCACGACGGACTTATTTACGGCTATAACTTAACAGACAAAGCATACTGTATTTATGCGCATGACAGTAATTGGCTGTACCGAAAATTTCAAACGCCGCAGATATGCTTTACCAACGGTTGGAAATCGGCAATAAAAAACAATAAAAACGTAAGTCTTTATGCATTGAAATTGAAAGATGAGGATGTGAGTTTTTCGCCGGAAAAAATATACGCAAATTTATCGGAATATTTGAATTCGGATCTTGAAAAATATCCGCTTACGGATTCAGGCGAGGTATTGGGAATAGCGGTTCATACATACATTTCGGAATATGTTTTGAAACTGTATAGAGAGGAAATACCTTACAGATTAATGGATTGGCGTGTTTTCCGCCTTATTTGGGAGCATAAAAAGGTTATGCTTGAAAGAATAATCAAGGTTGAGGAAGCACTGCGTTTTGATAACACGCTCAGCGAAAAATACCGCCCGCTTGTTAAAGAGGCAGATACAATGCGAATGTTATATGCGTCTCATCATATGAAACGCCGTGATTCGGTGCTGCCGATTATTTCGGATAAGCTTTTAAGGCTTGAAAAAACCGAGCGTGAAATATTAACGGAGCTTACAGAAAAAATGGGAAAGGAGCTTAAAAAAAATGCTGTGGGAATTTCTGAAAAGTAAAATGCAAAAAAATCCGAATAAAAGAGTGTGCGAAAACGGCGCCGAGATGACTTTTGAGGGGCTGATTGTTTTTGCTGAGAATTTTTCCGAAAGGCTTAAAGGAATAAAATGCTGCGCCGTTCTGTGCGAATCCGAAATGGCGGCGGGTATGGCTTTGCTTGCCTGCTTCGCGGCAGGCGTTACGGCAGTGCCGCTCTCCCGCAGATACGGCGAGCTGCACTGCAATAAAATTTTGGATTTGGTAAGCCCCGACGCGGTAATTACCGATGAAAACGGCGAGCTGCAAATTATGCGCATTAAAAACGCAGCATATACCGAGCCGCAGGCTCATCCCGCGCTTATTATGTGCACCTCAGGCACTACGGGAGCTCCCAAGGGCGCTATGCTTACAGAGAAAAACATAATTACCAATGTGTCGGATATAGCGGCTTATTTCGGAATATCGGGGGAGGATAAGCTACTTATTGCGCGCCCGCTGTATCATTGCGCGGTGCTTACGGGCGAGTTTTTAACGGCGCTCATAAAGGGCGCGGAAATACGCTTTTATTCGGGCGGCTTTAACCCCATGGCGGTTTTAATGCTTTTGCGGCAGTATGGTATAACAGCCTTTTGCGGCACGCCGACGTTACTCAGTATGATGGCGCGCCTGAAAAAAGAAGACCTTGCCTTAAAGCACATTTGCATAAGCGGCGAATGTATGGACCGCAGAACAGGTCTGCATATATCCGCGGCTTTCCCGACCGCCGAAATTTATCATATATACGGTCTTACCGAGTGCTCACCGAGGGTAGCTTACCTGCCGCCCGAAATGTTTAAGGCTTATCTCGATTGCGTGGGCTTGCCGTTAAAATCCGTGTCACTTAAAATTCTCGACAGTAACGGTAATGAAGTCCAAAAAGGGGAAACCGGTGTTTTGTGGGTCAAGGGCGACAATGTTATGGCAGGCTATTATAACAATTCCGAAAAAACCGCGGAGGTGCTTAAAAACGGCTGGCTCTGCACGGGAGATACCGCGCTTATGAATAAAGCGGGACTGCTTAAAATAAAGGGCAGGAGTGACGACCTTATAATTAAAGCCGGTATGAATATTTATCCGCAGGAGATAGAAAGCGCGCTGAAGCTCGATACGCGCGTAAGGGAAGTGCTGGCATGCAGCGAAAGAGATGACCGGCTCGGCATGCAGATAGTGCTGACCGTGGCGGGGGATTTCTCCGACCCCGCAGAGGTAAGGGAACTTTGCAAGGCTTGCCTGCCCGCATATCAAATGCCCGCAAGAATAGCCTTGGTAAAGGAAATACCCAAAAACGGCTCGGGTAAGATAATAAGGCGGTGAAAAAATGATTGAACGTGAAATAAAGGCTATGCTGACGGAGGGGGAATACATCACGCTGGCAAGATTTAAGTGCCAGCATAAGGCGGTAAACCTTCAAACAAATTATTATTTTGATACCGATGACCTTTCTATGAATGAAAAGGGCATAACCTGTCGCATAAGGCATAAAAACGGATTTTATAAGGCTACGGTGAAAAAACACAATGCCGATGGCGCAGAATGTAGCATTGAAACCGATATATGTGAAAAAGCGGAGTTCGACCCCACTGTTTTTAATACGCTGGGGCTTCGTTTTCAAGGCGAGCTTGTCACCGAAAGGCTGAAGCTGTGCGATGATGTGTTTTGTAAGATTGTACTTGACAAGAACACATATCTCGGCAAAACGGATTTTGAACTTGAAATAGAGTATTCCGAGGCATATAAGAAAAAAGCATTTGTTTGTCTTGACGATATTGCGGATTTTCTTTGCCGATGTGGGCGTTTACAGGATAAAAAGGAGCTGATATCGCGCATATCGCATGCAAAATCCAAATCACAGAGGTTTTTTGAAGAAAAAGAAAAAAATTAAGAAAAAATTTTTCTAACTCTGACGTAAACTGTCAGGGTTATTTTTTATACTGTATATGCAGCTGCGGGAAATCGGGAAACCGATTCCAAAAAATAGTTTAATTTTAAGCAAAAAAATAAAAATTAAAGGAGGAAATTAAAATGAAAACTGTTTTCGGTGTTAATTCAGCTACACCTATCAACAAAAGGCTGAAAAACGGATACACAATGTATGATTGGGTGGCACGGCAGAAAGGCTTTCCAAGCTTTTGTATGAGAACTCTTTGCGGTGAAGAAAAAATCACTGCCGAAGAAATCGAGTTTTTGCGAAGCAAGGACTGTAAAATAGGCCTTGTTATCCGTGACCTTACCGAAGCCAAGGTATCAGGTGTAAACGGTACAGAAGATGCTATTAAGGCAGTAGAATCTGCAAAAGAATTAGGTGTTCCTCAAAATGAGGGTATTGCATTATTTGCAGAAATTAAACCTGAGTGGAGCGTAAACCATAACTGGATGATTTCTTTTGCACAGGTAATTTTCGCAAACGGTTATGTACCCGGATTTATTGGTAATACCGATTCTTCCAAAAACTTCAATTTTGACCGCCAGTTTAGTCATTTTGTGCAAGCAACACGAGACGTGGATTGCTTTGGCACTATTCTTGCGGCAACAGAACCCAAGTGTGAGAGTATACCGGATTACTGGAAACCCTATTGTCCATCTGCAATCGAATCCGATGATATAAAACTTTGGGTTTGCGGTACTACTACCTTTGATTTTCAACAAGTAGAAGATGTATACGCTAAAGACGATAAAGTTCTTGCGAAAATGTGGTAAAGGAGGTATAATGAAAATGAACAAAAAGCAATATAATAATATTATAAAAAATACTTTAAAACGCGTGCATACCGAGGATTCGCTGTCGGCGGCAAGGGCTGTATTTAAAAATATGGGTGTTGCGCTGCCGAACGGGGATATAAAAGAGGTTTTTGAAACCGTTAAAACCGATAACTATATGGGTTGGAAATCCTGAACAATGGAAGAGGCTCGTGCGGCTGCAAACAGCGGCACTGCGGCAATAGGCATAAGCGATAGCAAGATAGTTGTTTTGGCGGCTGATGACGCGGAAGAGCCGATTGAATCTACCGCTAATGTTTTAGCGATTACCGATTCCACACCGGCTGTTGCGGTTGCAGGGTTACAGTATTATTCGTACGGCTACGGCGGAACGACCTGTGTTAGCAATTTGTATTTTGCCAACAGCAGTTTGAATGTAAAGGTTGGTTGGAAAGGATATAACACGTTATACGGGTCAACTTCATCAACCGTACATTGGTATTCTAGCAACACAAATGTTGTGACAGTTGACGCTTCCGGCTATTTACAGGCTGTTGGAACTGGTCAAGCTTGGGTTACCGCAACAACAAATAATGGATATAGCGCTGATTTTTATGTGAATGTTGAAGCATTATCTAAGTATGTGTCAGTGGAAAAAACAATAATAAAAGAGGTTTTATTTTCTGGCTCGGGAGTTCCAGGTGTCACTGCTCAATCCTACCCGGTTCTTTTAAATCTATTTTATACCATAACAAAAGTAAATGGTAATAGCGTATTTGTCGAATCGGTTTCTGCTTTTACTAAGTATGATAAAAGTTCAATTATATTCGGCGTTACAAAGCCGGATATTTCCGTAGCTTCAATTTCAATCGACGGGAAAGCTTTAAGTCTTTCTAAAAATGAAGATGTTTTGCTTTCGCCGGAATGGGTTTATGATGCTAAAATTTCTAATGTAAATAAATGGGTGAATAAGGGTACAAAGCTTTCTGCTAAAACAATTTTAATGTGCAATAGTACTATTCAGCCATATGCAGATGTGGACGCTGAAACCCAGTTAAACATTTAAGTTTCTTTTATTAAAGGGAGAGGTATTATGAGAACGAAATTTATTTTGACAGCTTCCGTAATCGTGGTGGCGGTAGGCTTAGCGCTTTCGGCGCGGCAAGTATTTTTTAAATCTCATAATATCTCTTACGAAATTACCGAGCAAGAAATTACGGACAGAATTTTAATTAATGAAATAACCAACGAGGCGTACGAGGGCTGCTTTTCGGCATCTTTGCAGGGCAATGAAGCCGAAAAGTATACAAAAGAGTACTCCAAACCCACAAGCCGCGAGGATGTAATAGAGGAACTGACGCGCGCAAAATTTATGAGGTCGGTCCTTGAAAAGGAAAAATGCTCGGTTGATTATAGCGAGGCGAAAAAAACGGCCGAAGAAGGATATGAACGCATGAAAACCGACGATACCTCGGCGGAGTATTATAAAAGCCTTAAAGCCGTGCTTGACAAGCGCAATATTACCGAAGAGCAGTATTTAAAGCTTACCTATGACTATGCTTACGATTTATACAGCAAGACCGATTTTAACGCTTGGTTTTTAAAGAACAAATATAAGTATGATGATACGGGTCGCGATCCCGAGCTTAAATATGCCGATGAATATCCGGGTTTGGATGAGCAGATCGACGCTTATTGTAACAAGGGAATTAAGAAGGTTAATGTTACAATTAAAGGTTAGTTATTGTTGGTGATGACTTTTGCTGGAAGAGAAACTTATAATGAAAAGATGTCCTTGGTGCGGTAAAAAAATCAATTGCAGATATGACAGCAGGCGCGTAAAGCAAAATAAATTACCGCGTTTTTTTCTCTTTGCCCGTTGCGGCAATTGTGATAAATATTACGGACAGGCAGTTTTCACCTCTGTATATATGAAGATAATGTTTTATCTGTTTGTGCCGCTGCTTATAACAGCGTATATATTGCAGGAGGGGCGTATTTTAATAATCTATCTTCTTTTGTTAATACCCTCGGTTTTCCTGATTCCGATAAGAAAAATGAATGAAAATGAGGAATTTGTTCCTGAAGATTGCGAAAAAAAGTATTTTTCCGCTTATAGCGGAAAACACTCTATAAAGAAAAAGCAAATATATTTTCTGACCGATAGGTTTGATGATTGTGCCGCCTTTTCAGTTGCATCGCCTATTTGTATTGAGTCGTTTAACAAAAAAAGCGGGGAAGTGCTGTGGCATTTTCTGCACGAGCACCCGGACAACATGGGGTATGCGGATAAAGACGAATTTGAAATTTACGGTTCGGATATGAAACTGATCGGAATTTTTAAAAGTGCAAAAATCATTTAAAAAAGTATTTTTTATGTAATGATTTAAAAACGGGTGTGATATTTTGAAAAAAGCTCTTATCGTCATTATTGGATTTTTTCTTATTGCGGCTTTATGCGGCTGCGGAAGCCACGCGCTTTCAAGCGATGATTTTGCCGAGGGGTCCCTGCTTTTTGATATGGGAGCAGGCTCGGCGGAAAGCATTGAACAGTGCACGATAATTGATGACGGAGCTGTTCCGGAAATACTTCTCCCGAAGGAAGAATATAATTTATTTGCAAAGTATAGGTATAAGAGCGATTATCCCTCGGATAAATTGCATGAGCTGATGGTTTTCCCTACCAATAAGCTTATTAACATAAGCGTCGGAGGTAATAACTATGTGTTATATCTAAGGGAAGACGGCAGCATAGGCGCCAAGCTTTCCGAAGAAGCAGGCTTCAAGCTTTATCAGGCGGATGTAAGCAACCGAATAACACCCGAAAAATATAAAATGCTCGTAAAAAAATATGCTGACTGATCAGCAAGCGTTTTAATGCTTCAACAGCCCTAATGACAGTTTATTTCTGTCGTTAGGGCTGTTTTTTACTTTAAAACACAAAAGAAAAATTTTTTCTAACCCTGACGTAAACTGTCAGGGTTATTTTTTATACTGTATATGCAGCTGCGGGAA